>ENA-USUJ01000128-USUJ01000128.1-human-gut-metagenome-genome-assembly--contig:-NODE-128-length-57814-cov-11.812547_pt1 | contig 57814 bp, 49 predicted proteins | sample MGYA00250061_ERZ773398 | MGnify/ENA primary metagenome ERZ773398 (study PRJEB29103, sample SAMN06111992) | human gut metagenome | biome: human gut; feature: ankylosing spondylitis patient; material... | reverse complement strand
CTTTATTATAGTATCTTTATTATACCATAATCTGACGATTTTTTCAACAATTTTTTATGAATTTTTAGAGGTTACCTATAATTATTTGATTGTTAAGTCAAATATTTTTAGGCACGGGAGATAAAATGGAAAACAAAAATCCGCATATCAATCACAGAAAAAGATTATATGCATTGACTGAAAAAATCGGCATAGATAATTTGACAGATATTCAGGCCATGGAATTGTTGCTGACATATGTTATTCCAAGAAAAGACACAAACGAAATCGCTCATGCACTTCTTGATGAGTTTGGAACTTTCGCAGGTGTTTTGGAGGCTCCAATATCTGCACTTGAAAAAATTTCAGGGGTTGGACACAGAACTGCTCAAATGATTTCTTTCATGAAAGGGTTTTTCTTCCTGTTTCGCACATCAAAAGAGAAAAACAAGAAAGTGTCTTTTGCTTCAAAAGGTCAAATGATGAGTTATATTTCAAATTATCTTCAAGACTCAAAGAACGAACAACTCTATTTGTTTGGACTTAACTCCAAGAAAGAAGTGATAAAGGTTGCAAAACTCGCTGAGGGTGATGAAACAAGCGTTGTGGTTCTCCCAAGAGTGCTGATTGAATATATTTCTGCTCATCGTCCATATTCGGTTGTTGTTGCTCACAGTCACGGCTGCAATTCACCAACACCTTCAACTGCCGACATTGCCGCATCAAACAGAATTTCAACAATTCTCAAAGCGAGCAATGTCATATATTCCGATTGCATAATAATTTCAAATTCAGGCACATATAGTTTTCTGGACAACGCTTTGATTTTATAAACAAAAAAGATAGCCGTGACAACATGGCTATTCAGCAATAAAAAACTCACCGACGGGCGAGATTTTGGTGCGTCTGAAGGGACACGCAGTCAAGTGAGAACTTGACTCCGCCGACGGGCAAGGGGAGACGGGCGCCAGCCCCAACGAAGGGGGGTTCCAAACGCAGAAGCGTTTGATGGGCAAGGCCCAAGAGGTCCTTCCAGCAATAAAAAACTCGCCGACGGGCGAGATTTTGGTGCGTCTGAAGGGACTCGCAGTCAAGTGAGAACTTGACTCCGCTGACGGGCAAGGGGAGACGGGCGCCAGCCCCAACGAAGGGGGTTCCAAACGCAGAAGCGTTTGATGGGCAAGGCCCAAGAGTTCCTTTCAGCAATAAAAAACTCGCCGACAGGCGAGATTTTGGTGCGTCTGAAGGGACTCGAACCCCCAACCCTCGGTTCCGAAGACCGATGCTCTATCCAATTGAGCTACAGGCGCATAAATGCTTTCGACAATAAATTTAACAAGATAAAATTTAACACTTAAAAATTGTGTTGTCAAGAAAAGAGCGGGGTGTTATAATATTGGCATGGATATGCATGTCAATATTGACGAGGGACAGCCACAAAAAAAATATGGAAAAGATTATATGAATGCTCATATCATGCCAAAATGGCTTAAAATCTTGAGCAACATATTCTTTTTTGTCGTCACGGTTTTGGCGCTTGTGACGGCGGTTTTGGCGTGCATTTTTATCAGAACTTCTGTCAAAGGCCCTTCAATGCAACCGCTTATCAATGCCAATTGGTCGGAAGAGAATCAGGTTGAAGACACTGTTATGATAAACAGGCTCAAAAAAGGTGAGAGAGGCGATGTTATTGTTGTTGACAGAACAGAAGAGAGTGACGACCGCTATGTCATAAAAAGACTTGTTGCAACCGGCGGAGATTATGTGGCTATTGTTCCAATTAAGAACGAAAGTGGACACGAAACGGGTTATTATCACATTCAATTAATAAAAAAAGGCGAAACGACTCCGACCATTGTTAGCGATGGAATAACCAACATGACAAAGACCTATGAAAAATTTAACGCACTCAAATCAGACACCAATTTAAAATTTCAAAAGATTGATGGCATTGATTATTTGTTCATTGAAGAAGGAAAAATATTTTATCTTGGCGACAACAGAAATATAAGCCGAGATTGTTCAACATATGGACCAGTTGAGGCAAACAAAATTGTCGGAAAAGTTGTGTTAATTGTGCCTCATGGACAAAATGTTTTTAAAGCGTGTTTCAACTATTTCAAAAAACAATTATTCGGGTGATTTAAGTATTCAATAACTTTTGGTGCAGCGAGCAAAAACCACGGAGCAAAAATCTGTGGCTTTTTTATTAAGTCGATTGTGAGATTTTTGATGTCAATCCATTCAAGTTCCTCAACTTCGTCTGGATTGATTTTGTAATTGCCATCAAACTCACCGACAAGGACATGGTCATATTCATATTCATAGAGATGCTCGTCAAATTTATGAAAATAAGTAAAACAAAAAATTTCTTTCAAATCTCCTTGTGAAATGCCGACTTCTTCAAAAAGTCGTTCTTTTGCCTCACTCACAATATCGTTGCTTTGAGGATGAGAACAGCACGTATTTGCCCAAAGACCGCCAGAATGATATTTGTGCTTTGCTCGTTTCTGAATCAGCAGTTTGTTGTCGTGATACAAAAAAACCGAGAACGCGCGATGAAGCACAGGGGAGGTGTGTGCGGCTTGCTTTTCAACTTTGCCAATGGGATTATCAAACAAATCAACTTCCAAAACATATTTTTTCATACTATATTATATCATATATTTCGTTTAATATCACAAATAAAATTGGATTGTTGCAAGAAAATGGGTATTGACACTGATTCAAATTTGTATTAATATAATTACACAAAATAAATAAAAAGGGCATTTATTTGCTCTTTTTTTGTGCTTTTTGACAAAATATATTTCATTCGATACAAATGTGGTTGAGAAATAATTTTTATTATGTTATACTCACATAATCGGAGAAAAAGAAATGAAACAAACACCAGTAAAAGGCACTTGCGATTATTTGCCAAGTGAAATGAATGTTCGCGACAGAATGCAACAAATTATTCTTGATACATACAAGTCTTGTGGATATATGCATATTTCAACGCCAATTTTGGAAGATATTGAAAATCTTAACAAATCTGACGGCGGCGACAACTTGAATTTGATTTTTAAAATTCAAAAGCGTGGCGACAAGTTTGAAAGTGCGATTGAACAAAAAGATTTTGACAACCTTTGCGACTTGGGACTCAGATATGACTTGACATTGCCACTTTCAAGATTTTATGCCAACAACAAGGACAAACTTCTCACACCATTCAAGTGCATTCAAATGGATAAGGTGTATCGCGCAGAACGACCACAGAAGGGCAGGATGAGAGAATTTGTTCAATGCGACATTGACATTCTTGGAAGCGATGACAGAATTTGTGAAATTGATTTAATCTTGACAATGTCAAAAACTCTCAAAAACTTGGGGTTAAATAATTTTTCAATCAGAATTAGCGACCGTCAAATTCTCAAAGCTTTGCTTGAAAAATTTGGGTTTGTGAGCCAAAGTTTTGATACGGTTTGTGTGACTCTTGACAAATTGGACAAGATTGGTGTTGAAGGTGTAAGAAATGAACTTGCGACAAAGAACTTGCCAGAAAGCGCAATTCAACAGGTTGTCGAATTTTTTGAAAAAGATATTACGCTCGAACGAGTTGAAAACGAGATTGGTCAAAATTCAAACTGTGACAATTTGAAATATATTATTGACGAAGTTGCAAAAGTTGACGATGTGGAAATTCGCTTTGACCCAACTCTTGTTCGCGGTCAAGGTTATTACACTTCAACTGTTTTTGAAATTGAAAGTAAAGATTATTCATGTGCGCTCGGTGGTGGCGGAAGGTATGACGGTCTGATCGGGAAATTTGTTGGAGTGCCTGTTCCAGCGGTTGGATTTTCAATTGGATTTGAAAGAATTTTCTCACTCCTTCAAAACTCTTCAAACTTCGATTCAAAACCAATGCTCGCTCTCATTGTTGATGAAAATTGTTTGTCAAAAGGTTTTAACTTTGCAAAAGATTTGCGCCAAAACTACATTGTTTCAGTTTTGAAAGCACCAAACAAGGTTGGGAAATATCTCAACAAACTCAAAGAAGCGGGATTTTCGTTTTTTGTCAACCTTTGTCAAGATGATGAAATCAAACCATTAAATTAGGAGAAGACATGATAAAAATTATTTCTGATGACGCATGTGACCTCACAAAAGAAGAACTTGAAAAATATGACATCGACATCGTTCATTTCAAAATTTCGGACGAAGATGGCAACAATATTGAATCAGTTGAACAACTCTATGAAATGGAACTCGGCAACCCAAAAATGAGATTTTTTTCCGCTTGTCCTTCTGTTGATGAATACTACCAACTATTCAAAACTTATGCTGAAAAGGGCTGCGACATTATCAGCGTTTCAATCAGCGCTCAGTTTAGCGGGTCGCACAATAGTGCTTGCGTTGCAGCGCAAATGATTCGAGAAGAGTATAAAAACATCAAAATCATGGCAGTTGACTCAATGAAAAACAGTGCAACACAAGGCTTGTTTGTCATCAACCTTGCTCGCCTTGCTCAAAGCGGGAAATCATTTGAGGAAATCAAAAAGTATATCGAAGATGACCCTGACAGTGGCAAAATCTTGTTTACTGTTGGAAATCTCAACTATCTTATTGCAGGCGGAAGAATCGGCAAACTCAAAGGTCTTGTTGCAAACAAACTCAACATCAAACCAATCATAACCATGAAAGACGGAGTTCTTGCTTCTGGCGGGTTTGGAATTGGAATAAAAAACACCTTGAACAAACTCATTGATATGGCAAAATCATATTTTGAAAAGACAAAACAAAACATCAAAGAGTTTATGTTTTGCGTTGGCTTTGGTTGCGAAAAGGCGGAAGGAGAGAACTTTTTGAAACTTTGTAAAGAAAAACTTGGACTCAGCGACAACCAAATCAAAATGAATCAAATCGGCTCAACAACAATCGTTCACACTGGACCACACACCTATGGCTTTGCGTTTATGAAAAATGTGTAACAAACTTTTTGATGGAGACACACAAAAAATTGTGATGTCTCTTTTTTATTTATCTTTTGTTTTAAAAAATGTTGAAAATTTTGCTTTTTATATAGTGATTTTGTCCAAAAGGTTTTTTAGTTTTGACATAATGCTGTTTGTTTGTGACAAGGGAATGGGGTGTGGAAGATTGTCGCGACCAAGTTCCACTGTCACCGCTGGAATGTTTTGCGACATTTCGCACCAATCAGAAAATCCTCCAAAACTGCCGCTCGTTTTTATTTTTGGAAAACCAGTTATATTTGAAATTTGGGAAGCCAAAATTTTGTCTTTACCTTTGTTTTCATTTTTCAAGAAATCGCCAAAATAGATGACCTCGCCCTTTGTGTGAAGGTTGAGAGCAAATCGGGGTCGAAGGCGTCGAGTGAAATTTGTGAGTGTTCGAGTTTCAATTTCGCTTTCGGGGCGTGGTCCAATATAGTTTTCGTAATGTGGCTGAAAAAGATTGCTTTTTCCTTTTCCCCAATTCGCGTCAAAATTGACATTGATGTCCACGAGGTTTGCATTTGCTTTGTATTGTTTTTGTTTTTCAGACAAAACAATTTCCACTCCGTCCGGATTGACGAGCGGAATAAACCAAACACCTTTATTCTTGAAAGAACACACTTTTATCATCTCATAACCCACAGCAGTTGACACATATTCTCTTGCATGAGTTGAAGCGGTGAGTAGAATCTGAGGTGCATCAAACTTTCCGAAATGAAAAGCAAATATTGGTTTGTTTTTGACGCTTTTGCCAATTATAAGTTTGAAATTTGAAGTTTTTTCAATATCTTTTATGATATTTTGCAAATCAATGAAACTATCCATTTGTAATTATTCTATGTTTTTTTCGCAAATTGGTGTTGACATGAGTGTGGTTGTGTGTTAACTTTTTTATGTTTTATGAAAGATAAAACGAGCGAAATTTAATATTTTCCCCCCTAATAAAAATTTTATTAGGGTCTTTTTGCTTTCATAAATTAAATTTACAAAAGGAGAATTGGTTTTGATAAAGGTTAAAAATCTAACCAAATATTTCAAAATCTCAAAGCGTGACAAAGGCTTTTGGGGTGCTTTGAAAGGATTGTTTGTCAGAAAAAAGATAATCAAGAAAGCACTTGATGGCGTGTCATTTGAGATTGCGGACGGCGAGATTGTCGGATATTTGGGACCGAACGGGGCAGGGAAAAGCACAACAATAAAAATTATGTGCGGAATTTTGACCCCAACGAGTGGAGAATGTGAAATCAATGGTTTTGTTCCATACAAACAACGCGAAAAGTATGTCAAGAACATTGGCGTTGTGTTTGGGCAACGGTCACAACTATTTTGGGACGTTCCAGTGATTGACTCATACTACTTGCTCAAAGATGTCTACAAAATTCCAAAAGACAAGTTTGAAGAGAGACTAAAAATGTTGACTGAAACTCTCGAACTTGAAGAGTTGTTGGACATTCCGCTTCGGCAAATGTCGCTCGGACAAAAAATGAAATGCGAACTTGCGGGCTCACTTCTTCACGACCCAAAAATCTTATTTCTCGATGAGCCAACCATAGGACTTGATGCCGTGAGCAAATTGCAGGTGAGGGAGTTTGTTAAAAAGATTAACAAAGAACTCGGCGTGACAGTTATTCTCACAACTCATGACATGAACGACATTGAAGCTCTCACGAACAGAATTATCCTTATCGGCAAAGGCAAAATCTTGTATGACGGCAGTTTTTCTGAAATCAAAGAAAAATATCGAACAGAAAAAATTCTCACCGTTCAATATGCCAAAGATTATGAAGATTATTCGCTCGAAGGTTATGAACTTCTCGAAGTGATTGACAAAACAGCAAAATATAAATCTCACGGAGAGTTTCACTTGCCAAAATTTACGAATTTCGTCAGCAAAAAGTTTGATGTTGTCGACATTCAGGTTGAAGATTTGGGACTTGAAGAAATCATGTCAAAACTCTATCAGGAGTTTGAAATATGAGAACATATTTTTCAATCTTCAAACTCAAATTCATCAACTCTTTGCAATATCGCGTGTCCGCACTCGCTGGACTGGCAACGCAAATTTGTTTTGGGCTGATGTATGTGCTTTTGTTCACCGCATTCTACAAAATGGGAAATATCCCCGACAACTTTTCGTATTCGCAAATGATTACATATCTTTGGCTCCAACAAGCGTTTTTCATGTATTTTGGACTGTTTGCGCAAAACAAAGATATGACAAAAGCGATTGTTGAGGGAAACATAAGCTATGAAATGGTGCGCCCGATGAGTTTGTATAACAACTGGTTTGCGACTCTCTATTCAGAGCGACTTGCAAAAACTTTGCTTCGAATGTTGCCCCTTGTTGTGATTGCTTTCTGCTTGCCAGCATCAATCAGACTTTCGCTTCCTGCGAGTTGGGGTGCGTTCGGACTTTTCCTGATTGAACTCGTGGTCGCAGGTTTCATGGTTGCGGGACTAGGAATGCTTTGCTATGGACTTTTGTTTCGGACAATGACCCCAAACGGAACATTTGCAATATTTGCAACAGTCAGTCAGTTTTGCAGTGGGGCAATGTTGCCAATTCCTCTAATGCCTGTGTGGTTACAAAATGTCATGAACTATCTTCCGTTCAGATATCTCAACGATTTGTGCTATCGAACATATTGTGGAAGCATTGACCTAAAAACTTCTGCAATTCAACTTGGGATACAAGTTGCTTGGACTGTTGCAATATTCTTCCTTGGAAAACTCTTGTTCAAAAGAAATTTAAAGAAGGTGGAGGTTCAAGGCGGCTGATGAAATTATATTTTTCTTTTCTAAAAATGCAGATAAAAAGACAAATGCAATATAGACTTTCGCTTGCGCTGATGTTCTTTGCACAAATGCTGACCACAGTGCTAATGCTTCTCACAATTTATCTGCTCATGGATAGATTCAATGTGGTTGACGGGTGGAATTTCAAACAAATTCTTCTCACATATGGCGTGGTTATGTTCGCGTTTTCGTTCACTGAATGTTTCTTTCGTGGCATGGATACATTTGCCAGTTTCATCAAGAGCGGGTCTGTTGACCGAATGCTTGTCCGCCCAAGGGGGATTGTTCACCAGGCACTATGTTGCGATATTGAACTCTCCAAATTTGGGCGATGCATTGTTGCAGTTGCGACACTGATTTATGCAATGTGTATTCAAGATTTCACTTGGACTTTTGGCAAAGTGATGATTTTGATTGGAATGTGCGTGTGTGGCATTGTTGTCTTTTTGGGTCTATTTATGCTGGGTGCTTCGTGGGCAATATTCACAATTGACGGAATTGAGGTTGTTAACATTTTTACTGACGGCGGAAGAGAACTTTGTCAATATCCACTGAACGTCTATGGCGACAAACTCCAAAAAATATTCACCTTTGTCATACCATATGCTTGTTTTAATGTTTTGCCTATGAAATATCTGTTTGGAATGGAAGGCGCAACATTGTGGAATGGGGCGCTCGCTCCCGTTTGGGGAATGTTGTTCATCATTCCATGCTACATAATTTTTAGATTGAGTTTGCGCAAATATGAATCAAGCGGAACATGATTTTCACAAAAAGGTCTTGCATTTGCAAGACCTTTTTATGCAACAAATAATATGATGATTTATTTTTCTTTGTGGCAGTTGCACATTTTTTCGTAAGATTTGCAGAAATGCGCCTCTTTTGTTCCTTGTTTTGTGATTTTGATTGCATCTTTGTCACAAAGACAGCCTTCAATGTTGTGCACGCAGTCACAAACATCGCAACATACATCTGTTTTGAGTTTTGTTGGTGCTTTTGTGTTTACTTGTGTCATATTTACCTCCAATTTTATTTTTTGCCACAATCAAACAATTATGCGAAAGTTTGATTGTTTTTTGTTTTTGAGGGCAAAATAGTTATATGTTGGACAAGCGAACTGAAATTATTTTGATGGCAATAAACAAAGAATGTCAAAGCGGCTCATTTCATGTGATTGAGGTGGGCGATTTGATTGCTGCTCTTCCAAAAAAATATTTGCCTGACCAAAACCTTGTCACGCAGTGTGTTAATGCTCTTGCAAGAGAAGGGTATATTGAAGTCAAATATCACGACAGTGAAGTGTTTTGTTTGTGTCCACTCCCAAAAGGCAGAATGATGTTTGAGAACAAAATTGAAAAGAAGGGAGTGGCAAGACGTTATGTTTTGCTTTCGGTCCTTGGGCTTTTGGTTCTCACAATACTTTTGATTTTGACATCATTTTGTGGAGTGCTAATTTTTGAAAAATTATTTAAGTGAAAAAAGTTATGTTGGATAAATATGAAAAAAAAGTGCTGATATTTTTGATTGAAAATTGCTCAAAAAAACAGGTGTCGCTCATTCACAAAGAGGATATCATAAAAAATATGAGCAAAAATTTTGCGTTATCACTATCCACTTTGGACGACATTATGCTATCATTATCAAAAGATAATTACATTGATTTTATCTCGTCCGAATCAAAAAAAGGGCCGGCGTATTGCATCACACTCAAAAACAAAGCGCTGACTTTTAACAAAGACCAGAAAAAACAAAAAAAATATGCGTATTTTTTGATTTTTCGAACAATTGGGCTCGCAATTTTGAGTTTTTTGGTTGGGATAATCTTGAAGGTGATATTCAGTTGATGGAAGAAAGAAAGTTTGAGTTGGTTTCACAGTTTGCGCCATCGGGCGACCAACCGCAAGCAATAAAAAGCCTTGTGGAAGGTCTTTCTGACGGACTTAAAAACCAAGTGCTTTTGGGCGTCACGGGCAGCGGCAAAACTTTTACAATGGCAAACATCATCGCCCAAGTCAATCGCCCAACTTTGGTTATTGCACACAACAAAACACTTGCCGCACAACTTTGCAACGAACTACGCGAGTTTTTTCCGCACAACAAAGTTGAGTTTTTTGTTTCATACTATGACTATTATCAGCCCGAAGCATACATTGCTTCATCTGATACATATATCGAAAAAGATATGTCGGTCAATGAGGAAATTGACAAACTTCGGTCTTCCGCAACAGCGGCACTTCTCGGCAGAAGCGACACCATTGTTGTCGCATCCGTTTCTTGCATATATGGACTGGGAAACCCGGAAGAATATTTGTCGTTGCAACTCTTTTATGAGAAAGGTCAAAACATTGGAATAAAGCAAGTCATTCGTGACCTTATTGGAATAAACTATATTCGACACGATGACGGACTTGTGAGAAATAGTTTTAGATATAAAGGCGACACGCTTGAAATCATGGGTTCAACAACAAGTGATATTGGTGTTCGAATTGAGTTTTTTGGCGATGAAATTGAAAATATTTATGAATTTGACGGCGTTTCGAAGAAAATTATTTCAGAACTCAGTGAAGTTTCATTCTTTCCAGCAACTCACTACACGGTTGGTTCAACAAGACTCAACAACGCACTTTCCGAGATTGAAAAGGACGCTGAAATTGAAGTTAAAGAATTTGAAGAGCGTGGAAAGTTGATTGAGGCGCAAAGGCTCAAAGAGCGAGTTGCATATAATGTTGAAATGATTCGTGAACTTGGATATTGCAGCGGGATTGAAAATTACTCGCGTTATTTTGACGGACGAAAACCAGGAGAGCCACCGTTTACTCTTCTTGATTATTTCCCGAATGGATTTTTGACTCTGATTGACGAGAGTCACATGACATTGCCTCAAATTCGAGGAATGTATAACGGTGATAGGGCAAGAAAAGAAAGTCTTGTTGGATATGGTTTCAGACTCAAAGCAAGTTTTGATAATCGTCCACTCAATTTTGACGAGTTTGCTTCAAGATTGGGACAAACAATTTATGTTTCGGCAACCCCAGGCGATTATGAGAAAAATATTTCTGACAACACGGTTGAGCAACTTATTCGACCAACAGGACTTTTGGATCCCGAAATTGAAGTCTTGCCAACAAATGACCAGATTGCTGTTTTGATGGATAGGATAAAAGAAGTGGTTAAACACAACGAGCGCGTTTTGGTGACGACTTTAACCAAAAAGATGGCGGAGAGTTTGACGACTTATCTTTGCGAGCATGGAATCAAAGCAAAATATATGCACTCCGAAATTGATACGATTGAAAGGATTGAAATAATCAATGCGTTGAGAAGTGGTGAATTTGATGTGCTGGTTGGAATCAATCTTTTGAGAGAGGGACTTGACTTGCCAGAAGTAAGCACGGTTGCAATTCTTGATGCGGACAAAGAGGGCTTTCTCAGAAGCGAGGGGGCACTCATTCAGACAATTGGTCGTGCGGCAAGAAATGAGCACGGAAAAGTTTTGATGTTTGCCGATGTTGTGACAGGAAGCATGAAACGCGCGATTGATGAAACAAATCGTCGAAGACATTTGCAACAACAATTCAACCTTGAACATGGCATAACACCAAGAACCATAAAGAAAAATGTTGTCAACTCATTGCAGATAACAAAACAAAATCCAGTTGGAAAAATAGACAAAAAAGATATTCCAGAACAAATTGAAAAACTTAAGGCACTCATGAAGATTGCATCAAATTCTTTGGATTTTGAAAACGCAATCAAACTTCGAGATGAAATCAATGCACTCAAAAAGAGGTTAAACTGATGGAAGAATTTATTAAAATCACTGGTGCGAGAGAGAATAATCTCAAAAACATCAATCTCACAATTCCAAGGAATAAATTGGTTGTATTTACTGGCGTGAGCGGGAGCGGGAAAAGCACGCTTGCTTTTGACACAATTTTTGCTGAGGGGCAAAGACGTTATATGGAAAGTTTGTCTTCATACGCAAGGCAATTTTTGGGGCAATCTTCAAAACCAGATGTTGACCGAATTGAAGGACTTTCGCCCGCCATTTCAATCGACCAAAAAACAACCAATCACAATCCTCGTTCAACTGTTGGAACAGTGACAGAAATCTATGATTATATGCGTCTTTTGTTTGCAAAAGTCGGCGTTGCGTATTGTCCAAAATGTCACAAACCAATAAAACGCCAAAGTGTTGACCAAATCATAGATAGAATTGCACAGTATTCAAGCGGTGCAAAACTTTTGATTTTGGCACCAATCGCTCGCGGTCAAAAAGGAACTTTTGCAAACAAGTTTGAAGAATTAAAAAAGGACGGGTTTGTTCGTGTTGAAGTTGATGGAAAAGTTTATACTTTGGACGAAGAAATCGTGCTTGAAAAAAATATCAAACATGATATTTATGTTGTTGTTGACCGTGTTGTTGTGAAAGATGACATCAAATCTCGACTTTCTGACAGCGTTGAACTTGCAATAAAGACAGGTGGCGGGATTGTGGTTGTTGAATGTGAAGGGCGAAAAGAAGTTTTTTCAACCCTTTATGCCTGCGATGAATGCGGTTATTCAATTGAGGAAATCACACCGCGAATGTTTTCATTCAATAGTCCATATGGCGCGTGTGAGCATTGCACGGGACTTGGTTTTACTGAAGAGATTGACCCAAAACTCATCATCAAGGACCCCAACAAAACTCTCAATCAAGGAGCGGTCAATGTCAGTGGGTGGAATTTCACAAACTCATATATGACAAACATTTATTTTAAGGCGATTTCAAAACAATATGGAATTGACCTTAATATGCCAATAAAAGACATGCCGAAAGACAAACTAGATATTGTTTTATATGGCAATCATGGAGAAAAGTTGAATTATCATTATTCAAGTTTGAAATATTCAGGGGAGATGAGTTTTTCTTATGAGGGCATCGTCCCAAATCTTGAAAGACGTTTTCGCGAAACGACAAGCGAATGGATAAAGCAAGAAATTGCAAAATATATGCGTCAAACAACTTGTTCGGTTTGTGGTGGACAAAGACTCAAACCGAGTGTTTTGAACATAAAAATCAATGAGTGCAATATTGCCGAAATGTCGGACATGTCGGTTGACAAACTTATTGAGTATTTTGCCGACTTGACACTTGGGGAAACCGAAACAGAGATTGCAAAACCAATCATCAAAGAAATTTCTGCACGGCTTAACTTTTTGAAAAATGTTGGGTTGGGATATTTAACCCTTTCAAGGAGTGCCGAAAGTTTGAGTGGGGGTGAGTCGCAAAGAATTCGTCTTGCAACACAAATCGGAAGTGGGCTTACGGGCGTTCTTTACATTTTGGACGAGCCAAGCATTGGACTTCATCAATCTGATAACGCAAAACTTCTTGACACGCTCAAAGCACTTCGAGATGAAGGAAACACAGTCATTGTTGTTGAGCATGACGAGGACACCATTCGTGCAGCGGACTTTGTTGTTGACATTGGAAAATTTGCGGGTGTTCATGGTGGCGAAGTTGTGGTTGCGGGAACTCCGCAAGATGTCATGAACTGCAAAGAGTCAATCACGGGTGCGTTCCTTTCTGGTCGAGAAAAAATTCTTATCCCAAAGACCACAAGAACTCAAAATAATGGCGAAATCAAAATTCGCGGTGCACATCTTCACAATCTCAAAAACGTCAACGTATCTTTTCCTCTTTCGCAACTGACAGTTGTGACTGGTGTGAGCGGAAGCGGAAAAAGTTCGCTCGTGAATGGGGTTTTGTGCCCAGGTGTCCGCAACACGCTTCAAAAAGAGCAATTTGATTTGCCAGCCAAGAGCGTTGAAATTTCTGGAGAGATTGATAAAATTATTGACATAGACCAGTCACCAATCGGACGAACGCCACGTTCAAATCCGGCAACCTATGTTGGAGTTTTCACTCCAATACGCGAACTTTTTGCTTCAACAATTGACGCAAAAGAAAGGGGATATTCGGCAGGACGCTTTTCATTCAATGTCAAAGGCGGGCGATGTGAAAATTGTGAAGGCGACGGCGTCAAAGAGATTGAAATGTATTTTTTGCCAGAGATTGTTGTGCCTTGTGAAGTTTGCAAAGGAAAGCGTTATAACCGCGAAACACTAGAAGTGAAATATAAGGGAAAATCAATTTTTGACGTGCTCGACATGACGATTGAAGATGCTCTAAAATTTTTTGACGCAATTCCGCAAATCAAAAACAAATTGCAAGCACTATTCGATGTCGGACTTGGATATATCAAACTCGGACAATCTTCAACAACACTTTCTGGTGGTGAAGCTCAAAGAGTAAAACTCGCGACAGAACTTTCAAAGCGTTCAACTGGAAAAACACTTTATATTCTTGATGAACCAACAACAGGGCTCAGCACTTATGATGTTAAAAAACTCATTCAAATCCTGCAAACACTTGTTGACCGTGGAAATACGGTTGTTGTGATTGAACATAATCTCGATGTCATCAAGGTTGCTGACAACATTATTGACCTTGGACCTCACGGAGGAGACCAGGGCGGAGAAATTGTTGCAACTGGAACTCCAAGAGATGTTGCAAAAAGAGGAGTGGGACTAACCGCCGAATTTCTAAAACAATACTTTGATGTCAAACCAAATTTTGAAAATTGATGCCGAAAATGTGTTGATATCCTTCGACATAGAAGATGACGAGAGCAAGGCTTGATGCGAAGCATTCATAATCATGGTCGCGTTGACTTGTTCTCATGCGCGTTATGTATTCGCCAACTTCATCAATATTGTTATGATTTGTCATGAGACACAAAATGTTTTCGTGATGTCTCCAAAGTTCTTCGAGTTTTGTCACGTTGTCAATATGGTTTTGGTCGCAATATGTTTCGCGATTTACACTTTCTGCGATTGACATTGATAGCTCCAAAACTTCACCGATATATTTTTTGCTGAGTATAATTTCAGTCATAGACACTGCAATGATAAACAAGAGTGAAAATATGATTCCAACAAGTCTTTTCATATCTTGATTCCTCCACCTTGCTTGGTTTGGAGAAGTTTGTAGTGTTGGTTTTTGGCTTGGATATAGACCTTTCCATTTTTGTCAAGAGTGCAAATGACGCAGTCTTTTATTTTTTTGATTTTTGCTTCTTTGAGCATGTCTCGAATAAAATCCTCGCTCACTCCAGCAATGTCCAAATTGTCTTTCATCACTGAACCCTCACTAACCAGAGTGACTGGAAGAGAAGAGATATCGTGTTTTATGTTGAGGTCGTTTTTCGTCACGGGGGAGTTTGATGCTTTTGCCATTGCATTGATTTGTCCTGTTGTTTCAACAATGACATATGCGACATCATCAAGCGAAAAAAAGCCCTTTCCGCGTATTCCTTCAATGATATCTTCAATGCTGATGTTGAGTGATTTTATGGCTTTGTAGTCAATCCCTTCTGGTGTTAGAACAATGATTGGTTTGCCGTTTATGATTTTGTCGAGTTTGACACTTTTTTGACAAATAATTGTCAAAAAGTAGTGGACCACCAAAAGAGTGAGAAGTGGCACGACCCCGTGAAGCAATGGAATTGTCATTTCTGCCATTGGAATTGTCGATAGGTCAGCTATAATCAAAGTCAGCACCAATTCAAAAGGTTGCATTTGACCAATTTGTCGTTTTCCCATAAGTCGAAAAACAAACAAAATTAAAATATAAATTATTAATGCTCGAATTATTATTGCTCCCATATAAATAAAGTGTTTCAAGCGAATAATTTTTATACTTTTTTATTAAAAATAATAACTAAATTAATTAATTTATTTATTTTTTTTAATTATTTTCTTTTTATTTTTAAATATTTTCATATTTTTTAATTTGAATTTTTTGATTTTTATCATTTATGCATCGATGTTGATAACTTTGAATATGACACACAACAAGAAAAAGAATATTGCGCCAATTGAACATGAAACTGCAAGGACAAAGAATGGTGTGAAAAAGTGTTCAAGAATGCCTGCACAAAAAGATGTCAAAGCGGCAACCGGAATTGAAATCAAGCACATTTTCAGCAAGGGCCTAACAATGTTGAGTGGTGCGTTTGTTGCTTTTTTAATTTTTTGGATGTTGAGAATTGCAGTCAGTGTCATGCTTAACCCCAAAGAATAACCAAGAGCATCAATACCAACAAACTTTGGCAAGATTAGAGCACCCAAAATCATGAGGACTGAACCCAACAAGCTATTGACGAATGATTTCATTTCAAGACCAAGACCGTTGAGGATTGCGGTTGAAATGTTGTTAAGCCCCATTGGAATCATAACCCAAGCAAATCGAGCGAGGAGTTTTCCGCTTGTCAAGTTGTCATAGAAAAATTTTCCGACTTGTTCGCCAACTGCGATATAGATGGGAACAAGGAAAGTTGAAATGAACAAAGCAAACGCGATTGAAGAAGATGTCCGATTTTTGACATGACCCGCGTCATTGTTGGTTTGCGCAGTGGAAAGGTCGGGAATGATTGCCATTGATAGTGAACCAACGAGCGTTGTTGGGACAAAAAGAAGAGGGAAGGTCATGCCTGCAGCAATGCCATATAATCCAAGCGCTTGGCTTGTTGAATAGCCAGCTTTTTCAAGCATGAGAGGAATTATGATTGCAATGAGAGGTTGCATCATGCTCACAGCAAAACGAACAGCGGTTATGGGTGTTGCACTCTTTGTGATTTCTTTGTATGTCTTGCTTGGTTTTTTGAGTCGTCCGCCCTGGGCAAAATAGAGAATGACGACAAGTGCAGCACTGCAAAAACAAGCAATTGTTAGCGAAAGACTGGCACTAACCACACCATTCAAAGATTTGTTTAGAAAAGTAAAAAAGACGATGCATAAAACAATCCTGACGATTTGTTCAAAAAGTTCTGTGGCACACACTCCAAAATATTTGTCGTGACCCCAAAGATTTCCGCGAAACACTGAATAAACAGCAGAAAATATAACGGCGGGAAGCAAAATGAGAAGAATTGTCACACATTGCTTGTCAAGAAGAATCAAGTTCAAAGCAGGCGAAAGTGCGAGCGTTATTGCCGAGAGCCCAAAAGAGAAAGCAAGCGCAAGAATGAGTGCACTTGACATCATTCTATGCTCTGAAATTTTGTCGCGTTGAGTTGAAAATTTTGCGGTAAGTTTTGAAATAACAAGTGGCAGACCGCTTGATACAAGCATGAGAAGAACACCAAAAATGGAGAACGAAATTTGATAAATTCCGAGCAGTTCACTTCCCAAAACTCTTGACATATATATCCTGAACACAAAGCCCAAAATTCTTGTGATGACTGAAAATATTGTTATGATTGCGACTGATTTAAAAATGGATTTCATCATTACCTCAAATTAATATATTAATGAGGTGCGAAATTTATTTGCAAAATTATACAATTTATCTTATACTATAAATCAAATTTTGGAATTGAGAGGAAATATGATTGAAATCATAGAAGTAAAAACAAAAAAAGAAATCCGTGAATTCGTTGACTTCCCAACAAAACTCTATAAAGGTGTCAAACAATATGTCCACCCGCTTAGGTTTGATGAAATAAATAATTTCAATCCAAAGAAAAATGCTTCGCTTGAAGAGTGTGATGTTCAATTATTTCTTGCAAAGCAAGATGGCAAAATTGTTGGGCGAATTGCGGGCATTATTCAAAGGTCATACAATAAAAAAGTTGGACAAACAAGGTGTCGATTCTCGCGCTTTGACGCAATCAACGATGTTGAAGTTGCGCGTGCACTTTTTGGCGCGGTTGAGAATTGGGCGAGAGAGCAAGGCATGAATATTGTTCATGGTCCGTTGGGATTTAATGACCTTGACCGAGAAGGAATGCTGATTGAGGGATTTGACGAAATTGCGACATTTGAAGAACAATACAATTTTCCATACTACAAAGATCTTCTTGAAGCGTGTGGTTATGAAAAAGAGACAGATTGGCTTGAATACAAAATTTTTCCTTCGCCGCTTGATGAAAGGACTGATCGAATTGCCGACATGGTGCTAAAACGTTATAATTTGAGAGTTGTGCAAGAGAAAAGCAAGAAAAAATTTCTCAAAAAATATGGTGACCAACTTTTTGAAGTTATTGACCAAGCCTATGCACCACTTCATGGCACAGTTCCACTCAGCGAAAGTGTGCGCGCTCAAATCTTGGAGCAATTTGAATTGATTTTGTCACTCAAATTCTTCATTGCGATTGTTGATGAAAATGACAGGGTGATTGCATTTGGATTTGCGCTCCCTTCACTTGCAAAAGCGGTGAATAAAAGCAAGGGCAAAATGTTGCCTGCGGGCATATTCAGAATGCTTCACGCAATCAAAAAACCGCAAGTTGTTGACCTCGCACTTGTTGGAATTCGTCCAGAATATCAAGGCAAAGGTGTCAATGCGATTATCATGCGTTTTATGGCAAATTCAATCAAGAAAAACCACATTCAATTTTGCGAAACAAATCTCAATCTTGAAGACAACATAAAAATTCAACAACAATGGAAATTGTTTAATCACTCACAACACAAACGTCGTCGTTGCTTCATAAAAAAACTCGACAACTAATTTGAAAGTCAAACAGATATTTGTTATTTGTTTGATTTTTTTCTTGTTTTTAACTAAATTAAGTATATGGGGAGGTTGTTATGAACAAAAATTATGAACCACTTTTTTCAAGTTGGAAAATTGGCAATGTGGAAATAAAGAATAGAATTGTTCTTTGTCCAATGGGCGGAACGTCACTCTTTGGTTGGATGGAGCCAAACCATTTTGACAAAGAATCTGCAGACTTCTTTTTGGAGAGAGCAAAAAACAATGTTGGACTCATCATTCCAGGGATTGCTCCGCTCAAAGATAGCATTGGTGGGCGCTGGCTCTATCAAAACAAAAGAATGTTCAAAAAACTAAAAAATTACATGGAAGAGTTTCATAAAACTGGAGCGAAACTCTTTGTTCAGTTGACGGCGGGGTTCGGGCGTTCGTTTGCAATAACCGATTCTCTTGTCAAAATATATAACTGCAAACTCGTCAGGCACTTGATAAAGCCAATCATGGACCTTGGTTATGCGTGTGCAAGTCCTTCTGTCCTTCCGTCACGTTGGTCAGACAAAGTGACATGTCGCGAACTAAAAAAGAAAGAAATTGAAAAAATGATTTATGCTTTTGCTGAAACCGCGCGTCTTTGCAAAGAAGCGGGAGTTGATGGTGTTGAAGTGCACGCGGTACATGAAGGTTATCTTCTTGACCAATTCACACTCAAATACACAAACCACAGAACAGACGAATATGGTGGAAGTTTTGAAAATCGCTATCGTTTTGCGGTTGAGGTTGTGAAGGCGATAAAAGAAAAATGCGGGCAAGATTTCCCTGTTTCTCTTCGTTATTCAGTTGTTAGCAAAACAAAAGATTTTTGCAAGGGAGCAGTGCCAGGAGAGAATTTTGTTGAAATTGGTCGCGACCTTGAAGAGAGTGAAAAAGCAGCAAAATATTTGGTTGATGCGGGTTATGATATGCTCAACTGCGACAATGGGACATATGATGCTTGGTATTGGTCGCACCCACCTGTGTATATGCCAAACAACTGCAACCTTGAAGATGTTGCACATATAAAGAAATTTGTTGATGTTCCAGTTGTTTGCGCGGGGCGCATGACACCACAAGTTGCCGCCGATGCAATAAACAATGGCGAGATTGATGCAATGGGTGTTGCACGTCAATTCTTGGTTGATGGGGAGTGGGTGACAAAACTAAAAGAAGGTCGTGAAAGTGACATTCAGCCTTGCATTTGTTGTCATAATGCATGCTTTGTTATGGCACACTACAAAGGTGTTGCAAATGACGAAAGTTTTGAAGATATCAAAAAAATGGCACGTTGTGCTCTGAACCCTGTGACTATGAATGGCGGGAAATATGTGATTTCGCCTTGCAAAAAGCCAAAAAAAATCGCAGTTGTTGGCGGCGGTGTTGGTGGAATGGAAACCGCTCGAATTGCAACTCTTCGTGGACACCATGTTGAAATTTTTGAAAAAAGTTCAAGGCTTGGCGGGGTGTTTGTTGAAGCCTCGACACCTTCCTTCAAAGAAAACGACAGAAGACTTCTTGCTTGGTATAAAAAACAAATCGCAGATTTGAATATTCCAGTTCATTTTAATCATGAAATAAAAGATATTTCAACTCTTGATTTTGACGAAATTGTTATCGCAACAGGCTCTGTGGAAAAACATCCTCATTTCCCTGGTGCAGAAAAAACAATCTCCGCTCTTGATTATCTTGACGGAAAAGAAGTTGGAGAAAATGTTGTTATCATTGGCGGAGGACTCACGGGCTGTGAAATTGCGTATGACTTGTTCCTCAAAGGCAAAACTCCAAAAATTATTGAAGCAAAAAATGACCTTATTGCAACTCGTGGAGTATGCCTAGCAAATTCATCGTATCTTCGCGATTACTTTGAAACCAATGACGTTGAAGTTCACCTTGAAAGTTTTGTCAAATCAGTTGAAGATGGTTTTGTTGTGATTGCAGACAAAAACGGGAATGAAAGCAGAGTTGTTTGTGATGATGTCATTGTTTCAATCGGATATAATCCAAATCCAATCGCCAAACCTCGAAAACATGTTCACATCGTTGGAGATGCAGACAAAGTTGGCAATCTCAGAACGGTTGTTTGGCGTGCATGGGAAGTCGCCGAAAAAATCTAATTTCCGACTGTCGATAAACATCGCAATGCGTCGTTTGCTGTGAGCGTTCAAGCTTGGTCATTTGGGTCGCCAAACTCCCAAACTTTCCCGCTCCCGAGCCTTGCCTTGCTTGTTTCTCGCCAGTCTTATGTTTCAGTTGGACTTTTTGATGACAACTAAAAATAAATCAAATAAAAATGCTTGTCCGATGCAGTCGGGGAGCCGACTCCAGAGGTTCGAGTTCGCGGGTTGCGGAGCAACAGCGAGTGAAGCGAGTGTTGGAGGGACAAACAAAAAAAGCCAACTGATTTCAGTTGGGCTTTTTGATGATAACTAAAAATAAATCAAATAAAAATGCTTGTCCGATGCAGTCGGCGAAGGCGACTCCAGAGGTTCGAGTCCGCGAGTTGCGGAGCAACAACGAGCGAAGCGAGTGGAGAGGAGCCAACAAAAAAAGCCAACTGATTTCAGTTGGGCTTTTTGTTGGTACCTCTAAGCGGACTCGAACCGCTGATTTCGCCGTGAGAGGGCGACGTCTTAACCGCTTGACCATAGAGGCATGTTGAGATGAAAAATAATATAACAAAAAAATTATTTAATTGCAAGACAATATCAAATATTTTTTGAAAGTTTTGTTTAGTGTGTTAAAATGACATAAACAAATGAAGAAAAAAATATTGAATTTCCGGTATATTTTTGTGTTTGCGGTGCTTTTTGCTCTTGGTCTTTTTTATGCAAAAGATTTGTTTTCTGGTGGGCTCGCAGCCATAATTTTGTGTAGTTTGGTTTTTGTGTTTTTCTTGATTTGGGGAATTTGTGACAGGTCTTGGATAAAAGTTGTTTTGCCACTTGTTGCGTTTGTTGTTGGGATTGGGCTTTTTGCTTTATGCGACTCAACCTATTTTCGAGGTGTCACAACAGATGGTGAATACGCAGTTCGTGGCCGAGTGGAATATGTAAACAAAGAATATGACACAACTCAAATGCTGATTCTCTCAAATGTTGAGATTGAAGGCAAAAAACAATCAAAAAATATTTACATCAAATATCGCAAGTCTGGAAAAGGGCTTGAAGTTGGAGATGAAATTGAGTTTGTTGGAACGCTCGACAAAGTTTCGCTTTGGAACATGGGCAGTTTGAATACTTTTTACTACAAAAACAAGATTGCAAGTTTTTGTTCACTTTCATCTGGCGACAAAATCTTGATAAAAAGTGAGAAAAAACTTGGCGAAAAATTTCAAGAAAAGATAAAAGACAAACTATTTGAAAACATGACCGAAGAAAATGCTGAGATTTCTTATGCTTCAATATTTGGAGACAAGTCGGGAATTGATGAGGAAATTCAAAATGCGTTTTCAGCGGTGGGTGTTGCTCATTTGCTTGCAATTTCTGGTCTTCACATTGGATTCTTTGTTGGACTTTTGAGTTTTGTTCTTTCAAAATGTCGGCTTCATAAAAAATGGCACGTTCTGATTATCGCACCAATTCTTTTTGTTTATTGTTATTTGTGCCGATTCTCTCCAAGCGTGTTAAGAGCAACAATCATGTCTGTGGTGGCACTTCTTGCTCATAGTTTTGGAAGAAAAAATGATTCTCTCACAACTTTTTCAATTGCTCTTGTTTTGGTTCTTCTGGTTCGTCCGCTAGATATTTTTGACGGGGGATTGCAACTCAGTTTCTTGTGCGTTTTTTCTCTTATTATTCTTTCGCCAATCATCCAAAAAGGATTTAATAAAATCAAACTTGAAAAACTTGGCAAGGTTCTTTCGCCTGTGCTTGCTGTTCAAATCGGCACTCTGCCAGTTTTGATGAAATTGTTTAAATCAATTTCACTTCTCACAATTCTTGCTAACATGATTTGCGTTCCAATCTTTGAAGCTGCATACATTTTGCTCATGGCGCTTTTGCCGTTTTCATTTATTCCGCATTTTGGCGTAATTTTGATTGCTCCCGAATTTTTGTTGCAAACAATAGCAATGACGGCAATTTTGTTGAGTGAAAAAAGTGCGTTTATCACTTTGCCATATCTTGGAAAAGATGTGACAGTGGTTTATATTTTTTTCTTGTTTGGTGTGTCAAGATTTGTTATGACAAGCATAAGTCATAAAATGATGCTGACACTTGGACTTGTTCTTGTTATGGCAGTTTTGTTTTTTGCATCATTCTTTCAATATGGACAAAAAAACCAGTCTATTCTTTTTGTTGGAACAAGTGATATATTTGTCATAAAAGAAAAAAATGACAACTATTTGATTAATCTTTCAAACAAATTCGAAAACAATGAATCAAAATTAATTAATTGTTTAAATTATTGCAAAATATATAATGTCAAAAAAGTTTTCAGTCAAAAAGACATTGACATTTCTTCAATCTCGCAACTAAAAAAGGCGGAACTCATAAACTCTGAAAACAAGGAGATGGAGTGTTTTTATATCGCCCAGCGGCTTGTTGCGGTGACTATCAAAATTGGTGACAAATCGTTTTTGTTTGTTCAGAATCTCAAAGATGAAACTGATAGAAATATTTTGGAATTTAATTATGAAGACCGCTCATTTGATGTCGTGGTCAATTTGACAGATTTCAAAATTGGTTTCAAAACAAAATTATTTATCACACTTAGCGACCTAAAAAACAATCACAATTGGACAATGAGCTTTCAAAATGATACACTAGGTCTTAAAAGGAGTTTGAGTTGAATTATATACAATTTGTAAAAGAAATTAAATCCGAAGTAAGAAATTATTATGTTGTTTCGGGTGACGACTTGTTTTTGCTCAAACAAGTTGAAGCGCGAGTTGAAAGTGCGTGTGAAATCACGATGCCAGAATTTGACAAACTTGAATTTGACGGGGAAAATTTTTCAGTGTCCGCGTTTGAAAGTGCGTTTGTTGGGCTTCCGATTCAAGCAAATAAAAAACTTGTTGTTGTCAAGAATTTGCCAAAACAAAGCGATGCGGACAAGCGTGCCTTGAAAGAAATTTTGCATCAGCAAAACAATTGTTGTGTTTTGTTCTTTTCAAACGCAACTGGCGAAGATTTTTCTTTTGTGACTGATGCCGCAAAAATTGAATGCTCAAAACTTTCAAATGATTTGTGTCAAAAGTTTGTTGATGACAGACTCAAACAAAATAATATGCAAATCACCGATGTCGCAAAAACAAGGCTTGTTGAACTTTGTGCAAACAATTTGGGAAAAATCAGCACTGAACTTGAAAAACTTGTGTTTATGTGCTTGGATAAGAGAATGATTGAAGAGAGCGATGTCAAAACCTCTGTAAAGAGTGATTTGGAATACAAAATTTATGAGCTTTCTGACCTTTTGCTCGACAAAAAAATTGATAGGGCAATGCTAATAATTCAAGATATGCTAACAAAAAAAGAAGAGCCAACGGCAATTCTTTCACTTCTCACATCAAATTTCAGACGTCTATATTTTGCAAAAATCACGCCAGAAGACAATGCAACACTTGCAAAGCAACTTGGTGTGAAAGAATATGCAATCAAAATTGCAAAAGACAAAACAAGCAAGGTCGGGGCGGTTGCACTCAAACAAATCAATGAAATGTTGCTTGAAACGGACTATGAAATAAAATCTGGAGAAATGCCCGCGGATCTTGCTCTCAACTATGCGATTCTCAAAATCAATTCGCTTATAAAGAAATAGTGTTCTTTTTCGAATGCGAAAAAAAAAGATAAAAAAACAACCCGACACTCGGGTTGTTTGTTTTTCTGTTAGTTTGCTTTTTTTGCGTCGTCAAGAAGTTTTCTGAGATGTGCTTGTTTTCTGCTTGCGTTATTTTTGTGAATAACATTATTTGCAGCAGCACTATCAAGCAAAGCAACAACTTCGTTCAAGAGTTTTTCTGCATTGTCAAGTTCACCGCCAGCAAGTTCTGCTTTGTATTTTTTGATGAATGTTGCAAGTCTTGATTTGATTGCTTTGTTTTGTTGATTTTTTGTTTCGTTGACACTGACGCGTTTGATTGCTGATTTAATGTTTGGCATACGTCTTCTCCTTTGAAAATTTACTGCGTTATTCTAACACATAAAAAATTCTTTTGCAAGGTTTTTTGTGGTTATTTTTTTATTTTGTCACAAAATAAGTTTATGAAGACAAATTTTCGACTTTGTGCAAGCTCTTTGCAACAAAAAAACACAAAAAAAAGCCAAAACAAACTAGGAATGTCGTGCTCGTTTTTTGCCGATGAAAAGGCGAGCGACATCAATCTTTGCATTGTGGAATTCGGATTGGAATATGCATATTCAGACAAACACAAAAAAGCAATATGTGACTTGATTTATGAAGCAATCAAAAAGGTTGGGAAGCCAAAAATTCAAAGCAACCAAAAAGTGTTGTTTATTGGTGTTGGGAACCCAAACTTTACTGCGGACTGTTTTGGTGTTTGTGTTTCAAAAAGAATATATTCAAAACTATATCTTTCAAATCAAAATTCAAGCACGAAATTCAAGTTCTATTATTTTAATCCCGACATTCGTGCCAAAACTGGACTTGATACAATAACGCTCACAAATCTTGTTATTAATGAAGTGTCGCCAGACATAATCTTTTTGTTTGATTGTTACGCAACAAAACACAACAATCGCGTGGGACGTGTTGTTGAAGTGAAAAACAAAGCACTTCGTCCAGCAAGTGCCGTTGAAGGCTATGATGACAAAATTGTGTCAAAAAATGGAGCGACAATAATTTCAATTGGAGCGGTGCTTGTTCGCGTGGCAAAAAATGGGCAGATGCTTTCAATGCAAACAAATGCTGACCTTTTGACTGCTCGAATATCGGAGTGCGTGGCAGATGCTGTTTGCGGGGTGTTGAACGAGTTGTAAACTGGCAAATTTGCAACTTTTTTCATATAATTTGTTGTGAAAAAAAGACCTTGTGTTTTGGTGGTTGATAGCGGAATTGGTGGGCTATCACTAATATATAATTGTCGGGACGAGGGTTGCGACTTTATTTATGTTATGGACAATGCTTTTTGCCCATATGGAGAAAAATTGCCTGAAGAGGTGGTTGGCAGAATCAAATCTATTTGCGAGCAGCAATGCGAACTTAACACAATCTCAGCAATCATTCTTGCGTGCAACACGGCAACCAGTGTTGCAATTGAAGAAATTCGCAAAACTTTTTCCATTCCAATAATCGGCATGGAACCGCCACTCAAGTCCGCTATATCTGATGGCAAGAAAAATATTATTGTCATGTCAACACCAATAACAAATAAATTCAGCAAGATAATAAAAAAATATGAAAACAACAGCAATATTAAACTTGCTTCGTTTGGAGATTTAGCGAGAAAAATCGAACAAAATTATTTTCATCTTTCAGATTTGAAGCAATTTATTAAAAGTGGATTTTCTGACGAAGACATAAATAAATGTGATGCACTTGTTTTGGGATGCTCACATTTTCAGTATGTCGAAAAACAACTTCGCGAAATTTTTGGAGAAGATATTGCAATCTATCATAGTGAGCAGGGTGTCAAAAAAAGATTGATTGAAATCCTTGGTCAAAAAATTCAAAGCGGAAACGCAAAAATTGCCATTGTCCAAACTTTGAATGATGCAAATTTGTTGACAATAGCAAAAGATATATTATGTGGGCAATCAAATCAAACTTGAGCCTGGGCAAGAGCAACCGCAAGTTGAACCGCTTGAATCGTCCGCACCGATGAGAGCAAGAAGCAAGAGGAGCAAGAATGTTGTGTTGTTTGCAAGGTCAACGTTTGCCGCATCTGCAATTATTGACAAGAAAATCAAAGCCAAAATTTCTGACGATGTTGACATGTGTCCTCCTTTGACAAAATGTGCCAAAAACATTTCTTATGTTGCAAATTGAAACAAAGTTTTGTTTTGACATAAAAATGTTGCAATTTACAATAAAATAAATGCTGGTTTTATATATGAGAAACCGACCGAATTTGTGAAAAGAGGTGAGATATGGAAGAAAAATTATTGACCGCGACCCCAAAAGTGAAAGATGATATCGACAAGTTTTTGCCTAACAAAAAAGTGCTTGAAAAACTTGCCAACCACTTTTATTCGTTTTCCGACCCAACAAGACTAAAAATAATTAGTTGTCTTTCACTTTCAAAAATGTGCGTGGGGGATATTTCGACACTCTTAAAGCTCAATCAAACAACTGTTTCTCATCAACTAAAAATCTTAAAATCTCAAAACATTGTCACCGCTGTGAGAACTGGGAAAATCATCACTTATGGTTTAACAAACAAACTAATTGATGACACATTGTTGATTGGTGCAAATTTTGTTTCTTCTTTCAGTGCATAACACTCTTGACATTTTTGATTATTGGTTATATTATTATGACATATATATTGTTTAGAGGTGTTTATGTCAAATAATAAAAAATATACACAAGAACAACTTCGCGAAATGGCTAGAAAACAGACAGGGCGTCAACTTTCTCCTCAAGAAATTGCTCTTCAAAAGCAAATTGCTGCAGAAAAAGAAAAAGAAGAGAAGCGTAAAAGACGCAAAAAGAAAGCAATTGGTGCTGTTGTTGGCATTGGTGTTGCAGGTGCAATTGCACTTGGTGGATATATTGCATATGAAGTGCTTACAAATGAAGATAAAAACCCAACACCAGATCCAACACCAGATCCAACGCCAGAACCAGATCCAATTCCAACGCCAGACCCAACACCGGATCCAACTCCAGAACCAACTCCAGATCCAAAACCAGAGCCTGAGCCTGAGCCAGAGCCAGAACCTGAGCCAGAACCTGAACCTGAGCCAGAACCTGAGCCTGAGCCAGAACCAGAACCAACACCGGACCCAACACCGGATCCAACACCGGATCCAGAGCCAGAACCTGAGCCAGAACCTGAGCCGGATCCAATGCCAGAAGTGCAACTTGAAATGTCAAAAACTGGATATAACATTGGATGGCATTGGATACAACTTCCTTATGTCGACAATGCTTTTGCATATTCCGTTTCATTTGGAAATGGCGAAGAAAAAGTATTCAACCGCTCAACTTGGACCTTCTATGACATTCCTCTTAATGCAAAATATATTGAATATAAGGCACTTGGAGGAGTATATAACGGGGTTAAATATCTTGATTCTGAACCAAGAAGAATTGATATTCCATTTTGGCATTATCCAGTTAGGTATCGAAATAAAACATATAGTATAAAAAAATATATTAAACAAGAACTTAAACTTAGTGAAGTGACGACTTTCAAATTTGGTGCGCTCGAAGAAGAAAATGGCGAAAGTGCTCTTGAAGGAACAAGCTTCTATAAAGGCATAGGCGGATATTTGCTCATCAATGGGAAAGATCAAAATGGGGTTAAAAAGAAAATCTTCTGGAGAGTGCCAAACGTCACATCAGTTGGAGAGTTGTTTGACAAAGTTCCAGAACTCATTTATAACAATGAACTTTCTGTTGAGGAAGTCAACGACACAAACAGATTTGAACTTGAAGATTTCAAATATTATATGCAAAATGAAATCATTCCACATATGCAAGCAAACTATCCAAAATATGCAGAATTTTTCAAGACTTGCGATATGAATGAATACGAGATATCAAATTATGTTGGCTTCGGAGTTTATTGCACAAGATATGATCACGAAAGGCAACAAGTTTCTGTCGACCTAAAAAATGCTGAAGGCAGAGCGCTCCATCTTGAAATTTCAATGGATATGCTATATGGTTCTGTTGAGAACTGGAAATATGTCAGAGAGCACAATATGCTGTTTAGCAAAGTTAGAGAAAGTGATCCATACATGACGGAAAAATTGCATTCATATGATATTTATCCAACTTCATATTTTGACAATAAGGATGACAAAGCTATTGTTCCAAATGATGAATTTAACAAAAAAATCATTGATACAGAAAGCAATGTAGTTGTATATATTTACCCATCGCTCAACTACTATTATGAAGGCGAGGTCAAAGATGAATTATGGGAGAAGCATTTGTCACACCTTGAGATTTATCCAATGCCTCACGCTGACGAAATTCGCAAACAACTCAAAGAGGAAGAAAAAGCAAATGCAGCTTCTGCTTCCGCCGCAGACGACTCTTCAAAATCCGTTGCCGACCAAGTTATAGCCAAGTTTAAAACAGAAGACGGAGGATTTGACATGTCCGCTTATCAAAATTATCTCAAATCATTGAATGATGAAAAGGAGACAAAAGCAGACGAACAAGAAAATGTTGTGCTTTACGATGAAAAAGAATTGTTCTAAAACAAAAAAACACATGAAAGTTCATGTGTTTTTTTTGTTAAAAACATATGAAAAATCATGCTAATGGGTTATAATTGTTGTGTGAATGAAGTATTAAAACAAAAAATTCAAGTTTTGCCAAAAAACAGCGGTGTTTATGTCATGCGTGACAAGTCAAACAACGTCATTTATGTTGGCAAAGCAAAGAATCTAAAAAATAGAGTTAGCGGATATTTTCAAAATTCCATAAAACACGAGAAAGTTCAACTCATGGTTGACAGCATTGAAGATATGGAATACTTTGTTGTGCCAAGCGAGTATGATGCGTTTGTGCTTGAACGAAATTTGATTGCAAAATATCAACCATTTTTTAACATTCTTCTCAAAGATGGAAAGCAATATCCATACCTCAAATTTGATTTATCAAAAAAATTTCCACGACTTGAAGTTGCGCGCAGAGTGAAGGGTGACCACGCAAAATATTTTGGTCCCTATCTATATCCCGTGAGAGCAGAAGAACTAATTAACATTGTGAACTATGCTTTTCCGCTTCGAACTTGCACAATGGCAATCAATCAAGGAAAACCAAAAAGTCGAGGCTGTCTGAACTTTGACCTTGGGTTGTGCTCGGCTCCTTGCGCGAACAAGATAACAGAAAAAGATTATATGGAAATTGTGAAAAAAGTGTCGAAATTTCTTGGTGGCGACTCTTCCGAGATGCTCAAAATTCTGAATGAAAAAATGCGTTTTGCGGCTGAGACAGAAAATTTTGAAACGGCACTTGAACTCAAAAACAAGATTGCAATGGTTGAAAAACTTGACAGCAAAGTCATCACGCAACTGCCAAACACCGCAAGTTTTGATGTTTTGGGTTGCTTTTGCGACGGGATTTTCATGTCAACTTGCGTCATGCAGATTAGAGGTGGAAGACTTTTGGGAGTTGAGTGTTTTAACCTTGTCAATTTTTCAGAAAATACTCGTGAAGTGATGCAAAACTTTGTAGTTGATTTCTATTCGCAACAAGTTATTCCTGCAAAAGAAATTTTGGTTGGAATGGATTTATCGAACAAGGTCTTGGAAGAATTTTTTAAAACTCAAAAAAATGTTAAGGTAAATTTTGTTTTTGTGCAAAAGGGCATAAAGAAAAAACTTGTTGAAATGGCAAACCTCAATGCACAGAAATATGTTGAAAGAACAATTCAATCAGAAAATCGCAAAAATGCAAGAACGTTTGGTGCAATAACAAGACTAAAATCTTCTCTCGGACTTCGTGAACTCCCAGTTCGCATGGAATGTTATGACATTTCGCATCTGTCAGGCACAGAAAAGGTGGGATCCATGGTTGTTTTTGTCAATGGCGAGAAAAAGACAAAACTCTATCGCAAATTTAGAATCAGAACGGTTGAGGGCATCGACGACTTTGCAAGTTTGCAAGAAGTGCTTTCAAGACGAGTTGAAGAATATAAAAAACAAAAAGATGTGTCGTTTTCTCAAAAACCGAATCTCATCATTATTGATGGCGGAAAAGGACAACTTCATTATTCATATCAACAAACGCAGGAGCTTGGATTTGATGTTGAAATGATTTCGCTTGCAAAAAAATTTGAAGAAGTTTTTGTTGTTGGAGATTCAACACCGCATATGCTCAAACGCGGAAGCGTTGAACTTGGCATGTTGCAACAAATTCGAGATGAGGCACATAGGTTTGCAATCACATTCAATCGTGAGAGCAGATTGAAAAGTGCATTCAAATCTCCGCTCCTTGAAGTTGAAGGAATTGGGACAAAAACTGCTCAAAACTTAATCCAAAAATTTGGAACGGTTGCAAAAATGAAAAAAGCAACCAAAGAGGAAATTGCAAAAGTTTCGGGGATTAATAAAAATAATTTGAAAAATTTATTAAAATATCTCGAAATTAACGAAAATTAATTATTTTGCATATAAAAAATTGTGAAAATTAATAAAATTAAATTAAATAGTTTTATAAAAAGTTTTCCTGACATCACAAGAAGTGGTGTCAGTTTTTCTCAAATTTCAAGCATTGGAATTGGTGGGGAAATCGGAGCGATATGTGATGTGAAAAACACAAAAGAACTCACAGATGTTTTGGCGTGGCTAAAAAATGCAAAACTGCATTATTATATTTTGGGAAACGGAACAAATATTGTGGGGCGTGATGGTGGATTTTCTGGTGTTGTCATAAGGCTTGTGGGGGAATTTCGGCAAGTGTCAAAAAAAGGTGAAAAAGTGGTTGCGGGGGCAGGCGTCAATATGTTTGTTCTCGGCAAAAAACTTCAAGAATTTTCGCTTGCTGGATTGGAGTTTGCGTATGGAATCCCTGGGAGTGTTGGCGGTTGTGTTTTCATGAATGCGGGAGCGTTTGGCGGGTGCGTTGGAGATAAAGTGTTGTGGGTTGAAGTGTTAGAAAATCATGAAATTAAAAAATATTTTAATAAAAAATGCAATTTTTCATATAGAAAATCAATTTTTTCACAAAAAAAAGATGAAATTTATGATAATTTTCCAATAATTTTGCGAGTTTGTTTCAAACTTGAAGAGCAAAATCGCGAACTCATTTTGAAAAAACAAAATGAATATTTTGAAAAACGAAAACAAACTCAACCACACGACTTTCGTTCTGCGGGAAGTGTGTTTCGTCGTGCGGGTGAATTTATTCCGGCAAAGGCAATTGACGAACTTGGGCTTAAAGGAAAAACAATGGGTGGCGCTGCGGTGTCAAAAAAACATGCTGGATTTATTGTAAATTTGGGCTCGGCGACTTGCCAAGATTTTCTTAATTTGGTATCTTATATACAAGAGTTGGTTTATAATAATTATAAACAAAAACTGGAACTTGAAATTCAAGTCTTGGGGGATTAAGATGATTTTGTTTGGAGATTATCACACACACACTCAATATAGTCACGGAAAAGGGACAATCCTTGACAATGCAAAAGTCGCCGAGAGCAAAGGGCTCAAAGAAATTGCAATCACCGATCATGGATTTGGACACCAACTTTATGGGGTGAAAAGGCAAGATGTCGAAAACATTTTGCGTGACATAAAAAAAGCGGAAAAAGAAACCGGTGTCAACATTCTTTATGGTGTTGAGGGCAATTTTGTTGACCGACAAGGAAATATTGATGTGACAGCAGATGATTACTCAAAAATGGATATTTTGCTTGTTGGACATCACAACTTTGTGCGTTCAACTCGCTTTTCGGACAAGTTTCCTATGTTCTATCGCAATATGCTTTCGGGCATTTGGGCACCAAGCAAACAATTGATTGAAAACAACACAGCAATTTATCTTCGTGCATTTGAAAAGAATAAAATTGATGTCATCACACACCTAAACTATGGAATGAAAGTCGACACAATGGAAGTTGCGCGTGCAGCAAAACAGGTTGGAACATTCATTGAGCTCAACGGGAAAAGAATTTTGTTCACAGATGATGAAATTGTCAAAATGGCAGAAGAGGGCGTGAAGTTTATTATTGATTCCGATGCTCACACACCTGACGCGGTTGGCGAGTGCAACAGGGCAACAAACCTTATTCGCCGTCTTGAAATTCCGCTTGATCGAGTTGTGAACATAAACAAATTCCCAATTTTCCACAAAGGACGAAAATAATGTCATTTTCTCATTCATGCAAACTTGAAGTGTTAAAAACGCCACTGGAGAACGATTGTTGTTCTCTGGCGTTTTTGTGTGGGCTGCTTCACGCGTGCGGAGAAATCAGCATTTCGGACAAACACTATGTTGCCACAATAAACACGGATATTGTTGAGGTGTATGATTTTTGCAACAAGATTTTGCAAATGCTCTATGGAGATTTTTGCACGCTTGAAATCACTGATGACTATGCGATAAACAAACGCGTTTATTATGAAATCTCTTTTCCAAAAGATAAATCAGAAGAAATTTTGCTTGATTGCGGAGTGTTGGAGCGTGGCGAAGACGGAAGCCCTGTTATTGCAGTTAATATTCCTGAATTTGTCATTCAAGGCGATTGCTGCAAAAAAGCATTTGTCAAAGGTGCATTTGTTGGTTGTGCGACATCAAACATCAAACTTTCTGTTGAGGCAACAAAAAAGACTTCGAGCGGTTATCATTTGGAATTTACATCTCACAGCATTGATTTTTTGAACAACATCGACAAACTTCTGCGAACCTATGACCTCAATCCAAAAATATCTGAAAGAAAGAGCATTTATGTTTTGTATCTCAAAGAAGCGAACCAAATATCTGATGTTTTGGCGCTTGTTGATGCTTATGACGGGGTTTTGGCGCTTCAAAATGAAATTATCACTCGCGAGATGCGCAACAAAATAAATCGTGAAACAAACTGCATTTCATCAAACATTGCAAAAACTGTTGAAGCGAGTCTGCGTCAACTCGGAGCAATAAAATACATTCAAGAAAAAGTTGGACTTGAAACGCTTTCTCCCGACCTTGAAGAGGTTGCGCTGCTTCGACTTGCCAACCAAGAAGAGTCGCTTGAAGACTTGCTCAAACTCAGCACAATAAAACTGACAAAAAGCGGACTCAACCACAGGTTCAGAAAAATCATCAGCATTGCTGAAAAACTCAAAAACACGAAAAACTAAAAGAAGGAAAACATGGAAGATTTTGTTCATTTGCATCTACATACTGAATATAGTTTGCTTGACGGAGCGGCAAGAATTGGCAAAGTTGTTAAAACTGCCAAAGATATGGGCATGAAATCAATTGCAATAACCGACCACGGCAATATGTATGGCACAATCGCACTTTTTGACGAATGTAAAAAAGTTGGAGATATAAAACCAATTTTTGGTTGTGAGTTTTATGTTGCTGACGACCTTCATCAAAAATCAGGGAAGCCAAAGCTCCGCCACTTGATTTTGCTTGTGAAAAACGAAGAGGGATATAAAAACATTTGTATGCTCAACACCATTGCTTTTCGCGATGGTTATTATTATAAACCAAGAATTGATTACAAGACCTTGAAAGAATATTCAAGCGGGCTTGTTTGTCTTTCGGCGTGCCTTGCGGGAACACTTCCTCAACTCCTTTTGTCAGGACAAATGGATGAGGCGGACAAGTTTGTTGAAAGCATGAAAGAAATGTTTGGCGAAGACTTCTATGTTGAAGTTCAAGACCACGGTCTTGAAGAAGAAAAAAGAGTTTATCCAATGCTTGTTGACATTGCAAGGCGTCACGGAGTGAAGACGGTTGCAACAAATGACGTGCATTACATAAACAAGGAAGATAGCGTTGTTCAAGATGTTTTGATGTGCGTTCAAATGCAAAAAACAGTTGACGACCCAGACAGACTCAAATTTGAAACTGATGAGTTCTATCTCAAAACTGGGGACCAAATGGCAGCGCTTTTTCCTGACAACCCAGAAGCGATAAAGAATACGATTGAAATTGCTGATAAATGCAATTTTACATTCAAAGACATTGACAAAAACATATATCTTTTCCCTCAATATCATGCGCCAGATGGACAGGACAACTATCAGTTTTTGCGTAAAATGGTGTTTGACGGACTTGAAAAAAAATATCCGGAAGTCACACAAACAATAATCGACAGAGCGGAGCGTGAACTTGCGCTTATCAAAAGGCAAGGCTTTGTTGAATACTTTTTGACAGTTTGGGACTATATTAACGCGGCTAGGAACATGGGCGTTCCAGTTGGACCTGGACGTGGCAGCGGAGCGGGAAGCATTGTTGCCTATGCTATTGGAATCACGAACATTGATCCTCTCAAATTTGATTTGCTGTTTGAGAGATTTTTGCATGAAGAACGTGTCACTGCGCCCGACTTTGACGTTGACTTTGCCGACGACAGACGCGGCGATGTCATTGAATATGTTCGTCAAAAATATGGCGAAAAACGTGTTGTTAAGATTGTGACATTTGGAACAATGGCAGCGAAAAATGCGATAAAAGATGTCGGACGTGTTTTGCGTGTTCCATACTCTGAACTTGACAAAGTTACAAAAAACATTCCAAACATTCCAGCAAAACATCACGATGTGCTTCAAAAGTGTTTTGGCTTCTACAAGAGCAAGGAGGGTGAACCGAACTATGCAATCCCCGAACTTGTTGAAACATATAATACGAACCCAGACATCAAAAAAGTTGTTGACATTGCAATGAAACTTGAAGGCATGCCAAGACAGTGTTCAACTCACGCATGTGGTGTTGTTATTGGAAGTGATGACCTCGAAAAGTTTATGCCACTCAGCCGAAACGGCGAAGATATAACCACTCAATATTCAATGACAGATATTGAGCGTCTTGGACACCTCAAAATGGACTTTTTGGGACTCCGAAACTTGAACGATATTCAGAAAGCAACCCAATATGTCAAAGAAAACCACGGCGTTGACATTGACTTTATGAAACTCGGTTATGACGACCCAGAAGTATACAAACTCATTTCAAGCGGAAACACAAAAGCAATATTCCAAATTGAAAGCACAGGTTTTCAAAAATTCTTGAAACAACTTCGTCCAACTTGCATTGAAGATATCACTGCGGGTGTGTCGCTTTATCGTCCGGGGCCAATGGACTCAATTCCAACTTACACTCACAACAAACACCACCCAGAAGATGTCAAATATGATCACCCAATTCTTGAAAACATCCTTAATGTCACATATGGCTGCATTGTTTATCAAGAGCAAGTTATGAGAATCTGCCAAGATATGGCGGGATACACTCTTGGACAAGCCGACATGGTTCGCCGTATGATGGGAAAGAAAAAAGTTGATGCAATGAAAGCAGAAAAACAAGTTTTCCTCTATGGCAAGCCTGCTCAAAACGGAAAGCCAGCCATTGATGGTGCAGTTAAGCGTGGCGTTCCAGAAGATATCGCAATCAAAGTTTGGGACCAAATGGAAAAATTTGCTCAATACGCGTTTAACAAATCGCACGCTGCGGCATATAGTTTGATAACCTATCAAACCGCATATCTCAAATGCTATTATGAACCCGAATTTTTGACGGCGGTTCTCAACAACAGAATCACAAATATTGATGAAATCAAAAACTATGTCACGTATGCAAGAAGTGAAGGAATTAAAATTTTGCCGCCAGACATAAACAAGAGCATGACAGGTTTTTCTGTTCGTGACGGAAAGATCAGATTTGGACTTGCAGCACTCAAAAATGTTGGACTTGGTGTGATTGACTCAATCATTGATGAACGAAATCGTGGGGGAGAGTTTAAGGACTTTATGGACTTTGCAAAACGCGTTGATCCCCAAGCGCTCAACAAACGTTGTCTTGAAAGTTTGATTCTCAGTGGCGCATTTGATTGTTTTGGGAAATTTCGCTCACAACTCATGCAAGTTTATGACATGGTTGTCGATCGTGTTTCAAAAGATAAGAAAAATCGTGAGACGGGACAATTTTCGTTGTTTGACGACCCAACTCTTGTCAGTGCGGTTGAGTTTGATGAAATTCAATATCCAAGGATAAAGGAATTTAACAAAGAGGCATTTTTGAAATTTGAAAAAGAAGTTGTTGGAATTTATATCTCTGGAAGTCCTCTCGACGACTACATTAATGAATACAAAAACTTTAATTTCACATCAGATATGATTGCAAATGTTGACTCGGGCGAAGAAGGCGAAACTGTTGACGAAGATCAACAGGTTGATGGCGATGACAAATTCCAAGATAGCGGCCTTGTTGATAATATGCGTGTCACTTGCGGCGGTCTTGTTTCGGTCATAAAGAAAGTTGTTACGAAAATGACAAACAAAGAAATGGGAATTCTCACCATTGAAGACCTTTATGGTTCATTTGATTGCATGTTGTTTGCAAACAACTACGCAAAATATAAATATCTTCTCAAAGAAGACCAATTTGTTAAGATTGAAGGAAAACTTTCTTTGCGAGAAGGTCAAAATCCAATAATAATTGCTGAAAAAATAAGTTTTGCAACAAGCGAGCAAGAAAAGCCGATTGTTGAAGAACTTCCAAAAGAACAAAAATTATATTTGAAGTTTGATGTCAATGACAAAAACACATATTCAAAAGTTGAAGAGATTTTGTCATCATATCCAGGAATAAGTCAAATTGTTATCAAAGATGAGTTGACAAGTTCGGTGTTTATGTTGAAAAATCGTAACGTAAAGATTAATGACGGACTTATTAATGAACTAATTGGCGAACTTGGTGAAAAAAATGTTGTTGTGAGGTGAGTATGAAAATCGGAATTTTGACAAGCGGGGGAGATGCCCCAGGAATGAACACTTGTGTTGCTCGACTTGTGACTTCGCTTTGCAGGCGTGGGCATAAAGTTGTTGGCATCATGTTTGGATACAAAGGTTTGCTTGAAGAAAACTTTGTTCCCCTCACGCAAGAGAGTGTGCAAAATGTTAGTTACTTGGGCGGAAGTTTCCTAAAAAGTTATCGTTGCCCAGAGTTTAAAACTGAGGCTGGCGTCAAAAGAGGTGTCAAGGTTTTCAAAAAACATAAATTTGATGCAATTATTGCAATCGGTGGAGATGGAACGCTCAAAGGTGTGAAAGAACTCAACGATGCAGGTGCTAATGTCACATTCATTCCTGCAACCATTGACAACGATGTCATGATTTCTGAAAAAAGTTTGGGATTTGACACAGCAATTAATAATGCAGTTGAGGCGATTGATATGATTGAACAGACCATGGCAACAATGGACAGGGGAATGGTTGTTGAAACCATGGGAAGAGATTGCTCCGACATTGCAATCTCTTGTGGACTTGCAGTTGGGGCAACAATGATAATCACGCCTGAAAGCGATTTGAATTTTGAACACATATTGCAAAAACTCAACAAAAAAATGACAGCTGGGGACAAAACTCCAATAATTATTGTTCAAGAACACGTTCTTGACATTGATAGCCTTGCAAAATATTTGGAACAGAACACAAAAATTGAATTTAGATCAATAAATCTTGGATATATCCAAAGAGGCGGGGCGCCAACAGTTGCTGACAGGATTTTGGCAATAAAATTCGCAAAATGCGTGGTGGATAGCCTTGAGCGTGGCGAAAAAAACCGCTGCGCAAGCATTCTCAATGATGAAGCATGCGTTCTTTCGATGAAAGTAATCACAAAAAATGCTCATAAATCAAGCCAATATCTCGTTGACTTTGTCGATTAAGTGTGATATTGTAAAAAATGTAAAGATTTTTAAAAAAAAGAAGAAACGAGCATGAAAATTGATTTAAATATTGAAGAACTTGGTGTTTATGAACTCAGAGAACTCGCAAGAAAATTGGGGGTTAAGAGTCCAACAACCAAAAAAATTGGACAACTCAAAGAAGAAATAAAATTGATTCAAAACGGTCAAATGAAAGGCGTCAACACAAACAAAATTGGCAGACCTCCAAAGTCAATGTCTCGCCAAACCGCCGACATTTCTGCTTTCTTTATTCCACAAGACATTGCTTCAATGATTCGAGAAAAAAATCAAGGTTTTAGTGAAGAAGAGTTGAATCTCAAAAAATTGATATTCCGGGCAAATGTTCAATCTGGTGACGGGAAATTTGCAAATGGTTATTTGCGAAAAACAGATGCGAACCACTTTTATTTTTGGTCGCAAACACAAAATTGTTTCAGCAAAGAAATGTTGGTCTATATAACTGACGCCTTTGCCGAAGAATATTCTCTTCGGGTTGGTGATTTTGTCCAAGCAAAAATTGAGATTTATGAAGAAAACAACTATGCGATTGCAAACAAAATCATTCGCGTGAACGGCGAGCAATATGAGGCAGGAAAAAGAATAGAGCCAGTTGATCTATCAAAAGCAATTTTTCCAGATGCGCAAATGGACATTTTGTTTGGCGAAAAAATGAACAAAGGCGGACGAGCTATTGCAGTTTATGACAACAGAGCACAAATGACAACGCTCATGAATTATGCGCAAAACCAAGCAGAAAATGGTTTCCGGGTTTTGCTTTGTGGATGTGATATCCCACCGGAGCTATTTGCATATGTTGAAAATTCAAACATTGAACTTTTTATTTCAAGGTTTGGAGACGGCTTGCAAGCCTCATATAACACAATCATCAACGCAATAAATCATGCAAAATCTCTTGCTTGCGACCACAAAGATGTCATTGTTGTTGTCTATGACACAATCGGCGTTTTGGAAACGATGAAAATGTATTTTGAATCAGTTGGACAACATCAAGTTAATGGCGTGCAACTAACAAAATCAATTTTTGGATTGGGTGGAAATTTTTGTGGAGTTTCTTCGATTTCGACCATTGCGTGTTTGTTGAAAAATGAATACAATGAAGATTTTGTTCAAAAAGAACTCGGCAAGGTGGCGTCTTGCGTTGTCGGCAACTACTAAATTATGTTGTAATTAATTGACTTATTATTTATTTATACTTAAAATAATGTTTATGTTTTTTTGGTAAGTTAATACTTACAAATGGAGAGAAAATGAAAAAGTTTATTCCAGCTTTGGTTATGATGCTTTTTGCAACAATCGCGCTTTTTGCAGGTTGCGCATCAAAAACACCAACACCAAATTCAACTGATCCGGTCATTGGCAATGGCGGACTTTCTGTCATCAAAGGTGACTACATCTACTATGTTAATGGCTATGAAAGCAACGAAACAACAAAGTCAAGCCACGCAAACAAAGAAGGGCAAGTCAAAGTTTCTTCAATTTATATGGCAAAAATCCAAAATGGAGAGCTCAGCGACAAACGACAACTTGTTTCAAAAGTGGGCGGTTTTGAATATTCAGACCTTTATATCTTTGGCGACAAATTATATTTTTTGACACCAAACACAAAGAAAGATGACACAGGAGCAATCAGAAGTGATATCATCACACTTTGTTCAGTGCAACTTGACGGGTCACGTCTCACTGAAATATTCACGCCAACGCAATATTCTTCTGGCGCATTTTCAATGAAAGAAGTCAACGGAAAAGTTTATGCTTTTGTTTTTGATGGAGCAACAATTTCTCAAATCGAACTCGACAACAAAAACAAAGTCACTCAAATTTCCGCTGATGTCACAAGTTTTGCAACTTCACGCGACAAAACTTGCTATTCAGAAAACGCTCAAAAAACACTTGACCAAAGCCTTGATGGATATTTGTTCTATTCACGTTCAAGAAATGAACAAGAAGGAAAAAATGAAGGTGTTGGTGGAAACATTTTGGAAAGATATAATATTGCCACTGGCGAAAAAACAATTCTTTCTTCAAACATAAACACAACAACAAAAGTGACAAATGTTGAAGGTGGAAGACTTTTCTATACAAAAGGAGATTCATATTATTCAATGAACAGCAGCTTCTCAAGCGAACTTCGTCACACATATGTGGCCGTTGATGGTTTTACGCCACTTGGGAAGGGTGAGAATGGTGAAGAACTCGGAATTGTTATTAAATATAATTCAAAATTATATCTTCAAAAACTCACAGATTCAGTTATTCCATCAGTTGCATTCTCTGAGGATAATGTGGATATCATTGCAGTTGACCAAGATTTGATTATTGTGAAAGACTCAAATTCAAAAATACTTTCAATTTCATCAAAAGACAAATCAACAATCACAATGTTTGAACCAGCAGACGAGCAAAAACTTGGCGACAAATTTGATTTTGATGGAAGATATTTGACCTTGGTTGGAAGCGTCAAAGATTATAATTCAAACTATTCTTATATTGTTGACACATTTGGTGCTGCAGGTGGTCAAACATCGGCAACACAAATTGGAACTGTGGTTGACTCAGACAAAAAATAATATGAAAAAACAACTCAATTTGATTGAGTTGTTTTTTTGTGATAGCTTTGAGGGTTTTTCTTCTTGAGATTTATGACCTTGTTTTGTAAGTAAAAAATTCTTTTTTTTATTTTAAATTATCGTGTTTTATTTCAATTTATAAATATATTCGACATTGTTCTACATATATCTCCGACTTTTGGCAAAAGAGGAGAAAATTTAACACGCGATTTTATATTTTTTGGCACAAATTCGTGTTATTCTTTCCTCGTAGCAAAATTATGGAGGAAAAAATGGAAACAAAAAAACAAAAAATAAAAATTTTGATAGCGGACGCAAGTGAAGAATCAAGAAATGAACTTGTGAATTATTTTTCAAAATCAGATAGGTTTGAGATTGTTTGCGTGTCAAGCGACGGACAAGAGGTTTTGGACACGATACTAAACAATTCGGTTGATGTTGTCGTCATGGATGTTGTTCTTACTGGAATTGACGGTTTTGAAGTTTTGGAGGAAGCAAAAAAGCGTCCGAACATTTCATCAAAATTCATCATTGAGTCAAATCTCACTCATGATGGATTTGTAACAAAGGCGACAATGCTGGGAGCAAATTATTTTATTGCAAAACCAATCAATTGTTCGGTTGTTGAAAAAAGAGTTCTTGAACTGGTTGAGAACAAGGCGCCAAGCAATATCAGCAAGATGGGCAGTCGTCAACTTGAAGAAAAAATATCAAATATTTTTATTACGGTTGGCATTCCCGCACATATAAAAGGTTATCAATTTTTGAGAGAGGCAATCAAACTCGCGATTGATAGTCCAGAAATAATCAACTCAATCACGAAAAAACTTTATCCAACAATTGCTGACAAATATTCAACATCTTCAAGCAAAGTTGAACGTGCAATCAGACACGCAATTGAGGTTGCTTGGAACAGAGGGAAAATTGAAAACATCAACTCAATATTTGGTTTAAAAGTATACAATTCAAATGAAAAACCAACCAACGGTGAATTCATTGCACTTGTTGCGGACAAAATGTTGATTGAGGGCGCGTAGAGAAAAATTTCGGACTGTTTGTTGCTGGAAAAAATTCAAAAATATTTTTGCCAAAAAATTTTTTATAACATATTAAAAATAGTTGCATATTATATTTAAAATTGATATTATCTCAACATAAAAATCATTATAAATATAAAACTATTTTTAAAGAGGTGCTTATGGCAACAAAACCAGTTTATATCAGATGTCCAAGATGTGAGCTCAACTATATCAAAAAAGGGGAGAAACTGTGTTCGGTTTGCAAGAGTGAGCTTGACGGAACAAGTGAACTTGACGAACTCGACCTTGAATACTGCCCAGTTTGCAAAACAAACTACATTCAACCAGACGAAATCATGTGTGCAACTTGCGCAAAAGAGCGTTCACTCGACACAAACTTCCATGGTGACGAATACGAGAACGACGAGTGGGATGAATATATCAACGCAAAAGACACAGACGGATATGAAGAGGAAGATGACGAAGAGTTCACTCAAGTTCACGATGCTGACGATGATGACGATCTCATGACTTCAGACGACCTTCCTTTGGGACTTGAAGACGACTTTGACGAAGAAAGTGATGAAGAGGACGATTCCGACGAGGAGATTGAAGACGAAGAGTTGGACTTTGAAGATGAAGACGACTTCGATGATGAAGATGAGGATGAAGAGGACGATGACGATATTGATGAATAAAAAATCCCTGCGAGGGATTTTTTGTTTATGTTTAATATAATCTTATATTTGAGGTTTAAATCTCAATCTTTTTGGCAAAAATTGGTTGAGGTGAAAAAATGAAAAAAACTTTGTTATCCCTTTCAGATGTTAAAGATCAAATCCTTGCACTCAAAGGCGAGAATGTAAAATTAACAATTAATCGTGGAAGAAAAAAGATTGAAAAAATGATGGCTACCATTGATTCGTGTTATCCGAGCGTGTTCACGGTCAAGACCGAAGAAACAGAAACAGGCAACACGCAAACTTTCTCATATTCAGACATTTTGTGTGGCGATGTGAAAGTCTCAACAAAATAATTTTTTATTTTTTGGTTCTAAAAACAAAAAGTCCTCTATACATTATTACAAAGTCAAATGTGTGGAGGATTTTTATTGTGGCAAAGTCAAACCAAAAAATTTTAGTCGTAAACAAAAGAATGCTTGGCAGTGTGCAAAACAATATTGAGTGCAAGGTTGCATCGGCTGACCAAAAGGTTATGGGGCTTTTGTTGTCGTCTGCAAAAGTCGAAGTAACGAGTTGTGAGCCGCTTCAAAAAGAAGCCAATGTTTCTGGCAAAATCATCATTGACATTCTTTATAAAACCGAAAATGACGAAATTGATTCAACATCAAGTGCTTTTGCTTTTTCGAGCAAGGTTGAGGGAGATTTTGAACCAAACCTTGGAGTTGTGGCATCTGCTGAAATTGTTGACTATTCGGTTGACGGCGTCAGCGAAGATGAAGTTAGATTTGTTGTCACGACAGAGGTTCGCGTCCTTGGATATCCTCAAACCGAATTCGATGTTGCAGAGGCTGACGAAGATTTATGCGTCAAGATGTCGGAAAACCACGCCACAAGATTAACAAAATCCTCAAATCAAAAACTCAGTGACACACTTTGTTTTGATATAAAAGACAAGGTTAAAAAAGTGCTTAGAGTTGATGTTCAAACAATCTGCAAAGATGCTCAGGCGGGGAATGGATATGTGACACTCAATGGTGAAGATATTGTTGACATTCTCTATGTCGAAGACGATGTTGAACCAAAACTAAAAAGCGCATCTTTTGTGCAACCATTTGGCGAAGAACTTGAAGTTGGTGGTGTCACAAAAGAAAGTCTTATTGACCAATTTATATCTGTGAAACATGATGCGATAACGAACACTTTGGAGCAGGGCGAAGAAGGGGCAAAAGTCAATATCAATCGTGAAGCAAATGTTCAGATATTTGCATTTGAAAAGTTTGACTTTGAATCAATCGAAGATGTTTATTCTTTGACTCATACAACGCTTGTTTCAACAAATTCCTATAATTATCTTGCACCACAAAAACAAATGTATTTTCAAAACAAAATTGATGGCTCAGTCACAGCTGGCGAGAACACTCCAAGAATTGACAAAGTGCTTGAAAACTCTGCAAATACGCTCAAAGTTCTTGCTTACTATGTTCAAGATGACGAAATTATTATTCAGGGAACAATGCAAACAACAGTGCTATATCTCAATGACGAAAACTCAACCATTGAATCGCTTGAAGTTGAGATTCCGTTTGAAGTCAAACAACGTATTGAAGAAATCCCAGGCGCTTTGATCGATGTTAAGTGTGCTGTTGACGGAGTTGATGTTGTTGCGAAACGCGGCAAAGACATATTTATTGAGGCCGAAGTCAAAACATATGTTGCAGTTTACTCAACCGAAACAGGGGCTGCAATATCTGGAATTGAACTCCAAGATGAACTTCCACCAAAAACAAGTGCAATGGAAATTTACTTCGCAAACGCCGGTCAAACGCTTTGGGATGTTGCAAAAGACATGGTTGAAAGTGTTGACACTCTAGCAAAATTTAACCCAGACCTTCCAGAGGTTATGGCGGGCGATGAAAAAATTGTTTGCTATCGAAAGAAAAGTGTATAATTTTTAGAGTATAAATAAAATAATAGAGTCAATAATCCTTCTTGAAAAGTTAAAGACAATTTCAAGAGGGGTTATTTTTATGAGAAAAATTTTTATTGTCGTTTTAATTGTTGTCATCGGACTTGCTTTTATTTTATTTTCGACAAACAAAACTGATGCAAACGAAGAATATTTGAGAATACATATCAGGGCAAATTCAAATCTCGACATTGATCAAAATGTCAAATATAAAATAAAAGATAAGGTCGTCGAGTATCTCATTCCAGTCCTTTGCGAGTGCGAAACAAAAGAGCAAGCAGAGAACGCACTCAGACAAAATTTTGATGGAATTGAAAAACTGGCGAACGAAATTCTTAGACAAAATGGTTTTTCCTATTCATCCCATGCAAAACTTTGCAATGAATACTTTCCAACAAGGAGTTATCAAGATCTCACACTTGATGAAGGCTTCTATGATGCACTCATTTTGGAACTTGGGGAAGCAAAGGGAGATAATTGGTGGTGTGTTGTCTATCCGCCACTATGTTTTGTGTCAGCAAACCCGACCGGAGAAGGAGTTGTGTATAAATCCAAAATTTTGCACATAATAAACAAAATTCTTGGTCGGGAGGGGACATGAAAAAACGCAATAGAATTATGTTTGCCGTTCTTTTGCTTTTTGCAGTGATTTTGGTCGGTTGCATTGTGAGTGTTGATAATGTCAACAACAATAATATAACTTCAATCAGCCAAGTTGCGACTACATCACAGAACAAGCAAATTCAACAAAAGTTAAAAGATTTGGGCTATTACTTTGGGTCGGTTGACGGCATTTATGGAAATGCAACAAGAAATGCAGTTGTTGCTTTCCAAAAAGCAAACGGACTCACAGCGGACGGAGTGGCAGGACCAAAGACAATTGCAGCACTTGGACTAAACTTCAATTCAGTGACATCAAGTGATCTATATCTTCTTGCAAAATGTGTTCACGCCGAAGCGAGAGGCGAACCCTATGTTGGGCAGGTTGCAGTGGCAGCGGTTATTCTTAATCGTGTGAAAGACGCGGCTTTCCCAAACACAATTTCGGGAGTTGTTTATCAACCTTGGGCTTTCACTGCGGTCAATGACGGGCAAATCAACCTTGAACCAAACTCAACCGCATATCAAGCGGCACAAGATGCACTCAATGGCTGGGATCCAACCTATGGTTGTTTGTATTACTATAATCCAACCACTGCAACAAGCAAGTGGATATTCTCAAGGCAAACCGTTGTCACAATTGGCAAACACGTGTTTGCGATATAGGAGGGGTGCATGGAACAAACAAAAACAAAGAAATCAACAACCGTTGTCTTCATTGTGCTAACCGCTGTCTTTGCGGCGCTCATGGTTGCAGCGGTGCTTGCACTTTTCATCAACACAAACAAAATGAATGCCTATGGTTCTAGTCTTGAATATGTTTATCAACGCTCATACTATGACCTTGAAGACAACATCAACAATGCTGAAAACAAACTTGGAAAACTCATGGCATCAAGTTCAGGAAGCTACCAAAAGAAATTGGTTAAAGAAATTTCAGCAAACGCAAAAGCAGCACAAGAAAACTTGAATATTTTGCCAGTTTCAGCGGGCGGAATTAATGATTCAATCAAGTTCATCAACCAATTCTATGGCTATATGTCTTCGCTTGAAACTTCAATCGAAAAAACAAGCAAGCTCACACCTGAGCAAAAACAAAAAGTTGGGGAACTTCATCAAGCAATCAAAGAAATGAAGTTCAACCTTGATAGTTTCACAAAAAAACTTGCCGGTGGATATTCCATCCTCAAAGCAAGCAAAAATATCGAAGGCGATTTCAATAATCTCACAAACGACCTCAGACAAATCAAGACTGACGACATTGAGTATCCTTCAATGATTTATGATGGACCATTTTCAGATTCTGTGACAAACGTTGAAATCAAAGGTCTTTTTGGCGAAAATGTTGATTCAATTCAAGCAGAAAAGAATTTGCGTGAAATCTACACAGGGAAAAACCTTGAAAACTTCAAGTATCTTGGTCAAACAAATGGCAAATTTAAAACACATGACTTTTCGTTCTATCTTGATGGAACAAATCAGTTTGCTCAAATCACAGAAGTTGGTGGACGACTTCTCACGGTGAGCGGTGGAGTGGCTGCAAAATCTTCAAACATAAGTTTTGAAAATGCACAAAAACTCGCCATTGATTTCTGTAAAAAAGCAGGAATTAAAGATGTTGAAGTTGTTTGGAGCGACGAAAAAGAGAGCGAGGCATATTTCAACATTGCACCAGTGCAAAATGGAATAATTCTCTATCCAGATTTAATCAAAATCAAAGTTGACAAATCAACAGGGAATATTGCCGGATTCGAAGCTTGTGCATATTTCACAAACCACACAAACAGAAGCCTTGCAACTGCAAAAATTTCTGGTGATAAAGCAAAAAATACAATAGAAAATGGATATAATATTCAAACAACAAAACTATGTCTTGTTCCACTTGATTACAACCGCGAAGTTTTGTGCTATGAATTCAAATGCGACAACCTCGGTTCAATCTATTTTATCTATATCAACGCTGAGTCCGGAGTTGAAGAAAACATTCTTCAAGTTGTCTCATCCGAAAGCGGTCAAAAACTTATGTAAAGCAAAAAAGATGCAAATCAAATTATAAATAATGTTTGGTTTGGCATCTTTTTTTATGTTGACCAAAATATTTTTGGTGTGTTATAATTTGGGCATGGAAACATTAACTTTGGAAAACCAAACACTTTCGTCAAACGAGATTCTGACGGACGACATTATTTTTGGAAAGACCGAAACAAAAAAGGCGATGGACACAAGCGGCTTTGGAGATTTTACGGTTATTATTTTGCTTGCAAAAAATCCCGCTTTCAAAGGTGTTCTCAAGCCTTATGAAATCAATATTTATGGCAAAAAAATGTGGCAATGGGTGGCTCTTGCGTGCGAAGGATACAAAACAAAAACTGTTGCTTGCTCACCCGAGAGCAACATTTTGTCTTTGATAAAACCACATCTTGAAGACACAAAGTTCACGGCAGTTTTCTATTCTGACACTCCGCTTCTTCAAAAGTCCACAATTGAAGAGATATTTATGTTTGCAAGAAGTCGGGATATTAATGTCATGAGATTGACGCGCGGTTTTATCTTCAACACAGAATATGTCAAAACTGCAACTGAAATTGCTGCAATGCAAACAGAATATTTTGAAGAAGAAGACTTTATCACTTGCTATAATCAAAAGCAGGTTGCTTTTGTTTCGGACATCATAAAAAACAGAATTTTGGATTTTCATATGTCTGAGGGTGTTCAAATCGTTGACCCAAACACAACTTTTGTTGATTGCGATTGCATCATTGGTGCTGGAACAAGAATTGAGCCAAACAATATCATTCGTGGCATGACTTTTATTTATCCAAATTGTGTGCTGGATGGCGGAAATATTATTGAAAACAGCATTATTGGAGAAAATTGCAAAATAATTAATAGTTATATTTCAGAAAGCAGAATCAAAGATAGACAAGTTGTTGGACCATATGAAAAAATAATAAAGAAATCCACTTGATTGAGGCGAAAATGAAACTGATTTTTGGACTTGGAAATCCTGGGCGAGAATATGAAAAAACTTATCACAACATTGGCTTTATGTGTGTGGATTTTTTGCTGAAAAATTTTTGTGAAAATGCGGCTGAGAAAAAAGAATGCAAGGCACAAACCTATCATGCAACGCTTCAAGGACAAAAAGTTGTTGTCGCAAAACCTCAAACCTATATGAATTTGTCGGGAGAAAGTGTTTTGGCGCTCATGACCAAATATAAAGTTTCGCCACGTGATGTTTTTGTTTTTGTTGACGACATTGACCAAGACAAGGGCAAGGTGAGATTTCGCGAAAGGGGAAGCGCAGGCACTCATAATGGGCTGAAGAGCATTGTTGGGCTTGTTGGAGAAGATTTTAATCGCATTCGAATTGGAATTTCAAGAAATCAAGGCATGGACCTTGCAGATTATGTTCTTTCAAAAATTGATGACCAAAGCATGAAACAAATTGAACCGGCAATTGAGGCGGGCGTGGGCATTTTGTTGGAGAAAATCAATGTCAAATAATATATCTTGTTATTTTGAAAATTTGTTTCAAACAACAAAGTTTCAAAAAATAAGAGAAAACGCACAAAAAAAAGATATAAAAATCAGCGGCCTTTCAAGCGGGGAAAAGGCTGTTGTTTTGGCTTCTTTGAACAAAAAATTTGTGTATGTTGCAAGTGACTTGATTGAAGCAAACAATGTGCAAAAAACACTTGGTGATTTTGAGATTTCAAGTCATATAATTTATTCTGCAATCACAACACCAGTTCTGACAATCGGGCGAGTTGATGACCTGCAACTTGATGCACTCAACAAACTCTATGACTTTTTAAATGATGAAGTGTCTGCTCTCATTGTTCTTCCTTCATTCCTTTCTGAGCGTCTGCCCGCACGTGACAAACTTTTGGAAAATCAATTTTGTCTGAAAGTGGACGATGAAATAAATCAAAAAGATTTTGAAAAAACGCTGATAAAATTTGGATTTACAAAAACTGACGGAAGAGGAGGAGTTGGTGAATTTTGTGTTCGCGGTGACACGATTGAAATTGTGACATCGTCAAACGAAACTCTTGTTCGAATTGAGTTTTTTGATGACTTTGTTGAAAAGATTAAGATTTGTGACAAGACAACTCTCGCACTAATCAAATCTGTTGATAAATATTATTTTCATCCAACAAGTATATTTTTTCTTGAAAATAATCAAAAAAATTCAGTTTTGGCGCAATTATTTGAGCAAAAAGCAAAAAATACGAATAATCCAAGGCTTGATGAAAACCTTTCGAATGCAATAAACATTGTTGAAAACAACTTTTGTATGCCGCCGTTTTTGCAACCATACCTTTCTGGATTTCGCGATGGAGTGACATCAATTTGCGGCGATGCCATTCTTGTGTTTGATGAAACAAAAAAAATCAAAGACGCACTCAACAGTTCAACGTCTGAATTTTTCTCGGGATTTTTGAGTCTTGTTGAAGGCGGAGAACTAACCAAAGAACACAAAGATTTTTTGCTCACAGAAGAGCAAATATTTCAAAACCTTTCTCCAGCAATCTACTTTGACAACATCATGGATGAGAAGCGGGAGATTGAAATTGATTTTCAAAAAGCGCTTGTTGGAAAATACACTTTTGATTTTTCTGCTCTCCTTCGCGACCTAAAAGTTTATAAAGAAAAAGGAAAGTTTGTTGTCCTTTTTGCTGGTGGAAAAACTTCGTGTGAAAATATAAAAAACTATATGCTTGAAAACGGACTATATTTTGACGATTTTTCAAGTTCGGCAACAAAAGGCATATTTCTTTCTAATCAAAACTTTTCGACTTCGGTTGGATTTGCTGATGAAAACTTTGTTGCAATCGCAACTTGTGACCTCATAAAAAAATCAACAAACTTTGCTGTTTCGAACAAGAAAAAAGTTTTTTATCTTCCAAAAGTGGGAGATTATGTTGTTCATGTCACGCACGGCATTGGGAAATGTGTTGGCATTGAAAAATTAAAACTTTCATCAGTCTACAAAGATTATTTCATCATTGAATACAAGAATGGCGATAGGCTCTATGTTCCAAGTGAACAAGCAAATTCAATTTCAGCATATTTGGGTGGAGAGGCTGAGCCAAAACTCAACAAAATTGGTGGTCTTGAATTTCGCAAGGCAAAAGAAAAAGTTTATAAAAGCGTTCAAGAAATGGCTGGCGAACTTGTCAAACTATATTCAGCACGTGAGCAAAAGCATGGTTTTGTGTTTAGCGAAGATGGATATTTGCAAGCAGCATTTGAAGAGGCTTTTCCATATGACGAAACCGAAGACCAAATTGTGGCTGCAAACGAAATAAAAAAGGACATGCAATCCACGAAAATTATGGACAGATTGCTTTGCGGTGATGTTGGTTATGGCAAAACAGAGGTTGCAATGCGTGCGGCTTACAAAGCGGTGATTGACGGAAAGCAAGTTGCTTTCATGTGTCCAACAACAATTCTCTCGCAACAACATTTCAACACATGCCAAACTCGTTTCAAGGATTTTATGGTGCGCGTTGAAGTTCTCAATCGCTTCAAAACGCCAAAGCAACAAAAAGAGATTTTGGAGAAACTCAAAAAAGGCGAAATTGATGTTATTTGCGGAACTCATCGACTTCTCGGAAAAGATGTTGAATTCAAGGATTTGGGACTCTTGATATTGGACGAAGAACAGCGATTTGGTGTTGCGGACAAAGAAAAAATCAAGAAACTAAAAAACGACGTTGATGTTCTCACGCTTTCGGCAACCCCAATTCCAAGAACGCTTCACATGTCGCTTAGTGGAATCAGAGATATCAGCATTCTTTCAACTCCGCCAAAAGAACGACTTCCTGTTCAGACCTATGTCACAGAATTTTCTCCAATGCTCCTAAAAGATGCTTGCCTAAAAGAGATTGCACGTGGCGGGCAAATTCTGATTGTTTATAACAGGGTTGACAAGATTGATGAGTTTGCTGCATTTGTCAAAAACTTGCTTCCAGGTGTTGATGTTGGAGTGGCACACGGACAAATGGATGAAAAACTTCTTGAGCAAACAATATTCAAACTCTATAACCGAGAATATCAGGTGTTTATCAGCACAACACTCATTGAAAACGGGGTTGATTTGCCGCTTGCAAACACATTATTTGTGCTTGATAGCGACCGCTTGGGACTTTCTCAACTATATCAACTTCGAGGACGAATCGGCAGGGGCAACAGGCTTGCGTATGCATACTTCACTTTTGATGGCGGAAAAAAACTCACCGAGCAAGCATTCAAGAGGCTCGAAGCGATTATGCAATTTCGAGAACTTGGCAGCGGATTTAAGATTGCGATGCGAGATCTTGAAATTCGAGGTGCGGGCAATGTGCTTGGAAAAGAGCAGCATGGTCAAATGCAAAAAGTTGGCTATGACCTTTATTGCAAAATTCTTAAAGACGCGGTGGGTGCGCTTTCTGGAAATGTTGAAAAACCAAAACGCGAAGTTAAACTTGACATTGCGGTTGAAGCATACATCGACCCAGATTTTATCGGCGAAGAAGATTTGCGAATAAAAATTTATAATTCAATCAGTGAATTAAAAAGCATTGAAGAGATGCGAAAGCTTGAAGAACAACTTGAAAATTCATTCGGAAAACTTGCGCTTCCTGCACAAAATTTGTTGCGTCTTGCGGTGGTCAAAAATCTTGCTCAAATGCATGAAATTTCAAGAATTTTAATAAATAATTCAAATTTTTCTATATTTTTCTATGAAAAAGACAAAATTATTGAGCAAAATGTTGTTGATGCTGTTAGCGTGTATAACAAATTTTGCGTATTAAAATTTGCACCTTTGCCTATAATTGAGGTGAACATTCCGCTAGCTTCAAATGAAGAAAAGCTGGGATTTTTGCTTGGATTCTTGTCGAAAATGTAAGTCAAAATTGTTGCGTTTTTAATTGATTTTAATTTTATTATAGTATAGAATTAATTATTATTTGAGTTATGCTCAAAGACATGAAATTTTTTGCTTGGGAGAAAACCGTGAAAAAAAGAATTATTGGAGTTTTATGTATGGTAATTTGTGCGTGCCTGTTGATGACTGGGTGCGGACTTTGGAAACTCAATCAAGATAGATATTTGTCAAGAACAGTTGCAACTGTTGATGACGATATTGTTGTCACAAAAGAAGATTTATTGACGACATATAATCAATATGCCGCAGCTCTTATCAACAACTACAACTACACAAACGAACAAGCAATTGAATATTGTATCGACCTTCTTATCAACAAAAAAATTATGTTGAAAAAAGCAAAAGAAATTTATCCAAACTTGACGGATAAAGAGTTGAGCAAGTGTTGGAAAGACACCTATGACACAATGAACGAAATTTTGGCGGATTATGAAAGTGCTGTCAAAGTTGACTGGGACATCAAAGATGATGACAAAAAAGAAGACACAGCAGGCTCAACAGATTCAAGTTCAACATCAACCGCTTACAAAGCATATGAAAAGAAAGCAAAACTTGTTCAAAATGCAGATGGTGTTTGGGAAATCCAAACAATTCCAGAAGAAGACGAACTTGCCGATGTTGAAGTGATTGAGGGTGGGGCTGACAAGTTCTTGACAACATATCGAGTGGTTACTCGTGAAGACGTTTCAAAAGAAGCATTGAAAAGATATATCAAAGCACTCAAGAAAAATGAAGAGGGCAGAACCTTTAAAGGGGAGAATGCCTACTCTGACGATGCTGTTCTAAAACGTGCAATCAATCGCGTGTATACTCAAATTGAAGAAAGCTATTATCTTTCAAAACTCAAAAAACACCTTGTTAAAGACACAAGCGTTTCAGTTGAACAAATCTTGAACGCTTATAAAGAAAAACTTATTTCTGCTTACACAAAATATGGCGTTGGTTCAGGAGATTTTGGAACAGACATACTTAACAGCGCAGAAAATATGTATTATGTTCCAGAAAACGCACAAGGCAAATTCTTCTATGTTTCACATTTCTTGGTGAAATTCAACACAGAAGAACAAGCGCAAGTTGACGACCTAAAAGAACGTTTGAATCAAGGTTATATTGCTCAAAGTGAGTATGACACTGGAGTTGAAGCAATTGTTGCAAATATGAAAGCAACAGTTTATGATGACGAGGGCAAAGCAACCGACACACAAGTTTTGGTAAAAGATTTGATTTCATCGCTTAATGCTGAAATGGCTGGAAAATCTCAAGAAGAAAAAACGGAAATTTTCAGACAATATCTCTATAAATATAACGAAGACACGTCTTTCAACAACAAGGAATATCCTTATGTTGTTGGTGATGAAAAGTCAACGATGGTTGAAAGCTTCACAAATGCTGCTCGTAAACTTCACAGACCAAACGATGAAAACAAAGAAGTTTTGGGAAAGATTGGAGATATCAGCGGCATTGTTCCAAGCGAATATGGCATTCATATTTTGATGTATTGTGGCGAAGTTCAAAACTTGTTTGACATCAACAAAAACAATGCAAATGAATTTGAATTGACTGACAAAACAACATATGACGAAGAAGGGAATATGATTGAAGCAAGCATAAAAATTCTCTATGACACTTTGCTTAACGCTTGCAACAACAAAACAATTTTTGACAAATTGTATGACGAAGTGTTCAAAGACAACTATTCCGTTTTTGAAAATTCCTATCTTCAATCGTTGAAGCAAGGTTCAACAATAAAAATTTATAAAAAGGCGTATAAAGATTTGCTCGGTTGATGAAAAGAAATAAAAATGAAATCATTGTTCGTGATGAACGACAAATAGAAGAGAAGAGTGCAATGGCAGAAAATGGTCATGCACCTTTTTCTCGTGATGAGCAACTTGAAATTTCTGAAACAACAACCAATCAAGAGTCAATTTCCGCACCTGCAAATGACATTTCAGAAGGCATTCAAATAAATATTGAAGAAGCAATGAGTGAGGCGGAAGAACAGCGTAAAGATACTCCTCCTGTGAAGAATGAAGATGAACAAATCAACGAAGCAGAAGAAGCTGTTGCAGGACGAAAATCCAAGAAAAAACGATGGACAAGTTTGATTATGATGCTGATCAACATCGTTATTGTTGCGATTATCATCATAACTCAAATAAAAGGCAATAACATGGTGCCACTAACCGAGGTTTTGGAGGGTGGAATAAATTGGTGGTTCTTGCTGGCGTGTGTTGCCTCTTTTACTGTGATGACAATACTCGAAGGAATTAGACTTGAGATATTTGTTCATGACTCAACAAAAAAACATCAATTTCCATTATCTTTCAAGACGGCTCAAATTGGAAGGTATTATGATTGTGTCACTCCGCTTGCAACAGGGGGACAACCATTCCAAATTTATTACTTAAAAAAACATGGCCTAACTGCGGCTCAATCCGTTGCTGTTCCAATGGGAAGATATGTTTTTACACAAATCACTGCAGTTATTTTCTTCACGGCGGTGCTGTTTTCAACTTTCTCGGGGAGTCTTGGTGGCGGCGTTGCAACAACCGTTGTGTCTGCTGCGAGTTGGGTTGGCTATGTGTTGAATTGTAGTGTTATTTTCTTGGTTCTTTTGCTTTCAATAAATAGAAAAGTGGGAACAAAAATTGTTGGCTGGTTTATCAAAATTGGTCACAAAATGAAAATTGTAAAAAATTACGACAAGACATATAATAATGTCATTAAAGTTGTTGATGATTTTCAATCCAGCATCAAATATTATGTAAAATCACCAAAAACTTTTATTTTGGCACTGTTGGTGACGGGCGGGAGTTATTTGCTTAATTACACAATTCCATTCTTTATATACTGCACGTTTGCGGGATATGAAGTCGGGATGTGGAGCACGATTATCGTTCGCTGTGTTATGATTGATTTGGCATCATCGTTCATTCCTTTGCCTGGCGGAACGGGTGCGGCAGAACTTTCGTTCACGACTCTCTTTGCTTCATTCTTTGTTGGTGGAAAACTTTTCTGGGCGCTTTTGCTTTGGAGAATTTTGACATATTATGGATATATTTTCCAAGGGCTTATCATAATGATATATGATTACGCAATTGGCGACAAAAAATATAATTGGCAAAAGAGAAAAAATGAACTTGAAACAGAAAGCGAAAAATTTAAAGCAGAACAATTGAGTCAGTTTAAGAGTAGGAAACTCAAAAAACAAAAAAATAAATGAATAAAAAAATAATATCGCCTCAAAATAAGTTTGAGGTGATTTTTTATGAAAGAAAAAGAAATTCAAACTCCAACTCAAAAGAGAAATAACAAAATTGCAATTTGGATTATTGTCGCACTGAGTGTCCTTTTGCTCGTTTCATTCATTCTTGGCATATCTGGTGCATATTTCCAAGGAACTGACACGGCAACTGGCGATATAACAACTGGTGGACCCGTGAACATTGACATCACGCAAGGTGGGGCAAGTGCAACAACGCTAACCTTTTCAGAAGCAGCAATGCCGGGAGATATTTTTGACCAAGCAATTCAAGTGACTGCTCCTGCTGGGACATCAAAAGCGGTTTTGAGAGCAAAATTAACCATATCAAATGACGCTGGGCTTTCTGCTCCTGTGACAGCAACAACAGCGGCGAATTGGACGTTGAACGCAACAGATGATTACTATTATTATGCTGGAACAATTTCAGCGGGAGATTCGGTTGATTTTGTCACACAAGTTGTTGTTCCAACATCGCTCACAAACGAAGACGCCAATAAGACAAACACGATCAGTGTTGTCGTCGAAGCAATCCAACACGCAAACGGTGCAGCAAAAGCTGTTTGGACAACGGCACCCACTGATTGGGTGACAAATTATGGCAGTGGAACCTAATCTTATAGAAAAAATAAAAGAGGGCAAACGCCCTTTTTTGTTTGACATAAACCCCATTTGCAAATAGAATGAAAATAAGGTTATTTATGCCTGAAATTTTGAGGGGAGAGCAAAACGGGCGTGGATGAAGAAAAATTAAAAAAGGGCAATATTGCTTCAGTTACACCTGACAACAAAGATTCGGGTGATCTTTCTTTGTCAAAATCGCCAAAGAAACCCTCTTCGCCGCCACCGCCACCTCCACCAAAGACAGACGTTTCGCCAAAGCCTCCAAGACCACCAAAGGCCAATGTGACCCCACAGAAGACAAACAACAACATTGCGCCAAAAAGCAAGACAGAAACGCCAGTCAAATCTCCTGTGACAGAAATCCCAAAAACTGAATTAAGTGAAACTGAACCCCAAAAAGAGGACGGCAAATTCACTCTTGAAGAGGAAATTGAGATTGCACGTCTTCAGTGTGAAGATGACGACAATGCGGCAGTTGTCGCCAACGAAGATGAGGTCATCGAAAAAAGTTATAAAGCGGGGCTCAGTGATCAAGATAAACAAAGACAAAAAAGACGACTTAGACGACTCCTGTTGTTGCTTCTCTTATTGTTGTTATTTGCTGGCACGGTTTCTGCAACATATTTTATCATTAAAAACAAAACCGAGTATGTTCCTGAATTTTATGACAATGTCGCGATTGACATGGTGTTCACAATGGAGCGTAGCGAAGACAGAATGCCAGGAGATAATTTAATTCTTATTCGTCCTGTTGAAGTTTTGGTTAAAGCAAACACCGAAGAGATTAACTATGATATTGTTGCACTGGGTATTCGTGTTACGGCAAAGTTTACCGACACTGGTGAGGACTGCTCAAACATTATTGATGTCGGAATTTATGACATTAACCAAATTTATAGAACAGACGACCTCAATTACACTGGAAGCAACTATATTCAATGTGGCAAAGATGTCATGTTATACTACAAAAAAGTGCTTGAACCAGGCGACAATGAAAAACTTATCAATGCAATCAGAATTAACACTGCAACTTCAAACGAATACGCAAAAAAAGAAATTACTGTCAAGGTTGAAGTGTTTGCAGTTTATCCAAATCCTGCTCAAATTCGTGCAGATAATTCAGAATTCATCAATGCACCTCAAGGTTGGGTTGAAGAAGTTTATGAAAAAATGAACAATATTTTCAAAGAAAGAGCAAAAAACAGATAATTATTTGCGGTTTTGCCAATCAATAACCGCTTGGCAGGGGAAAAGATCAGAGAGTTCTTTTCCTCTATTTTTTAATGTAAATCCATCAAGAGGGCATCTATCCATAAACAAAATTTGTTTGCTTTTGTCAAAATTTTTGGGAAACATTGAAATAAAACTTTTGACACCAACCCCACAAAACAGCTTGAATCCGTCATCTGTCAACAATTTATGCTTTTCTGAAATTTGGTTGTTTTTGTTCAAAATTTCCCACTCGCCGTAAGGATATACATATATATCGGTCTTTCCGATTAATGGCACAACTTCATCATTCCACAACTTGAGCTCTTGTTCGAATTTTTGCAAACTAATTTTTTTCATATGATAGTGACCATATGAGTGGCAAGCAAAAATCCATCCGTCTGATTTGAGTTTCTTAACAACTTTTTTGCATTCTGCGATTTCTTGATTGCGGTTTGTTTTGTTTTTTGATTGGGTGCGATAACCCAAAATTCCGTCATAACCTGTGAGACACAAAACCCCTTTTGCACCGTTGAAAGAAAAATCGGGGTGGGAGTTTACAAACGAATTGAGGATTGGCACAAATTCATTGTCTTTTGAGATATAAATTTTTCCATTTTTTTGTGTTTGAGTTGCGATTTCTCCATTTTTATCCAAAATCAATTTGTCGACCATGCCTTTTCCCATTTTTCTATGGTCATAGTTGACATCGTCAAACGAAAAAATCAAAGGCTTTTTGCCTTTCGGGAGATAAAGTTGTTTTCTTGAAATTTGTGAGTCTTGCACAAAAAATAATTCGTGAGGATTTATCAAAACATAGTTATTCTTATGTAAGAAATGAAGGATTAATTTAAACTCATCTTTTGTTATGCAATCTCTTGCGTAATCTTTTGACATTGAATTTTTTGGATCAAGAGCAAGAGATGGGTCGCTGAGCAAACAATGTGTGAAAACATGTTTGATTTCACCGTTATATGCAACCAATGATGAATCAGCATTTTCTTCGGCAAACACGCAAAATTGAGCAAAAATTGTTGAAGAAATGCAAAAAAATATAAAAAATATGGCAAAAAAACTAAATTTTCTCAT
>ENA-USUJ01000124-USUJ01000124.1-human-gut-metagenome-genome-assembly--contig:-NODE-124-length-58039-cov-8.096460_pt1 | contig 58039 bp, 46 predicted proteins | sample MGYA00250061_ERZ773398 | MGnify/ENA primary metagenome ERZ773398 (study PRJEB29103, sample SAMN06111992) | human gut metagenome | biome: human gut; feature: ankylosing spondylitis patient; material... | reverse complement strand
AAGTCATTAATACCTTCGACAGCATAAATTACATTTTGAAAATAACTTAACATGGTAGTCGAATATGTTAAAATTGCCATTAATCCACCAATTTGCATATTATCATTTATTATCATAATCCCACAAACTAAATAGATAATTGGAGTACTTAAAGCTTTTATACCACTTGCGATCAATTCATAATATATCAAATAATCTATCTCTTTTATATCATATTTTAAATATTCTTCACTATTAATATTAAATCTATGTATTTCATTATTTTGATTATTTGTCATTTTTATCATTTTAGGATTATAAATTGAATTCATTGTCTTTTTTATTAATCCTTCAGATAACGTTACTTTTTTATCTACAATGTTTTTTGTATTGATACAATACCATACTGACATTAAAATTATAATTAGGATAATTATTGATAAAATTAAACAAACTTTAAAATTAAGTTCAATAATTACATTTAATGAAAAAAAGGTATAAAAAATAGTGTTAAGTATTAAATTTAATTTATCATTTATATAAGATATATAATTACTTGAATCACTAGCTATTCTCTGTAATATTTGACTATTTTCATAACCAATGTAGCTATTATAATCTAAATACGTTGTATGTCTTAATAGTAAATTTTTAATATTATTGTTCATACCTAATCTTAATTTTGTATTATATTTACTTCTAATATAATTAAATATCGAAATAATAAAGGCCATAATAACCATAAAAATAGCAGCAACTATTATTTTTGATAACTTACTATCATTATAAAAAAATGTAGTTAAATAATTTGGTAAGTTAACATTACTCATAACAATTCCATCTATCACATAAATGATAAACTTAGCCATCACAACATTAAAGAAACAAATTATTGCTGACGAAATTATTATCATCAAAATTACTTTATATAAATTTTCAATTGTTGCTTTAAATAATTTCATAATACCACCAACCCATATTAATTATACACTAAAAAACTAACATTTCTGTTAGCAATTTATTACTCTCGAATAAAAAGTTCGAGTTTCCTATCAATCTGGTGCCGACTATAGGACTTGAACCTACAACCTACGCGTTACGAATGCGTTGCTCTACCGATTAAGCTAAGTCGGCATTAAAGAGAACTTATTTTTTCTCTTTCCTATATACTTTATTATAACATGATTTATCACTTTTGCTTTTAAAACTTTTTCTTGCCAATGTATTTTTTTCTATAATAGAAGAAACCTTAAATGAAATTGTCTTATCTTTTTTTGAAGCATCAACAACATATACATCTATTAAATCACCATAACAAAAACATTCATCACTGGCTAAAGATTGTAGAGACATGCTATCTTGATCAAATCTATAAGGAACATCCAAATCATTTATTTTTATTCTACCATCTATCAAATTTTGAAGCTGAATAGAAAGTCCTTTATTATCAACAGATAAAACTCTAGCTATAAAATGTTCACCGATATGTCGTTCCATATACTCTGCAGCCTTCATCGCATTTATTATCAATTCACATTTATCAGACTTTTTTTCATTTATCGAACATAAATGAGCCTTTTCTTCTAAAATTTCATAATCTTTTGCGACTTCTTCTAAATCAAAATTTTTATCTTTATTCAATAAATATTTTCTTATACTGCGATGAACTGTATCATCAGGATATCTTCTTATAGGAGAAGTAAAATGAACATAATCTTTATAGGCCAAACCAAAATGTCCTATATTATCCGTAGAATAATAAGCTTTTCTTAAAACTCTTAAAAAAGCATACTGAAATGGACCAGACTTACTACCATAACTATTAACAAACGAACTAAGATATTGCATTTCATGTTGCAAATCCAATTGTTCTCTTCGTTGATATTTAATACCAAGCTTATTAATTAATTCAATAAAATAATTAACGACTTCTGGAGCAGGAACATCATGTACACGATACATTGTAGGATAATCATATTCGCCTAATGCCTGTGCAACAGTTTGATTAGCCACCAACATAAACTCCTCTATCAGATTTTCCCCTGTACCCTGTGATAGTATTTCAAAATCTAAAGGAAAACCTTTTTCATCCAATTTTATCTTTTGTTGAGGCATTCCAAATTCTAGTGCTCCATGTAAAATTCTTTTTTTATTAAGAATTAAGGAAAGTTTATACATATCTTTTAAGGTCGAAACAAAATTTTCATAACCTGCAGCAACAATATTATTATCTAAAATATCATTTACTTTTTTATATGTCATCTGTATTTTTGATTTAATAACTGATTCAAAGATATTATAATTAACGACATTTCCTTGTCTATTAATTTCCATCACACATGATAGAGCTAAGCGTTCTACATTTGGATTAAGTGAACCTATCCCATTAGAAAATAACTTTGGATACATTGGAATAACTGTATCTGCCAAATAATAACTAGTACCCTTTTTCAAGGCCAAACGATCAAGTTCACTCCCCTCTTTTATATAGTAAGTTACATCTGTAATATGAACACCTAACTGATAATTACCATTTGGAAGAATTTCCAAGCTAATAGCATCATCAATATCTTTAGTATCATCTCCATCAATTGTAAATATTTGTTTATCCGTCAAATCACATCTACCTATTTTATCGATATCACGTACCATGACAGGTAAATTATTTACCTCTTCCATAGCTTTATCTGTAAAACTATTATCTACACCAAGTTTCCATGCCTCAGTTAAAATATCAATATTAGGATCACTACTAAGTCCAATATAAGAAACAACATCTCCAACATAACTATCTGATCCCAGCACCATATTGCCCGGTGCATAGAAGGCTTTGCAGCTGTCGTAAAGCATCTCCGGCGTGATCTCAGCAATGCTCTCCACCGTGCCCGCGATATCGCTGCGGATGGGGTGGCTGTGGTACAAGCACTCGAACAGGCCGGTGATGAGCCGCCAGTCCGGGCTGTCATCGTACATTTTGATCTCCTGCCCGATGATGCCCTGCTCCTTGGCGATGGTCTGCTCGGTAAAGTACGGATGAGTCACCATGCCCAGCAGCACATCCAAGCTTTCGTCCAGCTGCTGGGTCGCAGTGAACAGGTAGCAGGTGCGGTCAAAGCTGGTAAATGCGTTGGCATTGGCACCGGTCTTGGCATACTTTGCAAAGGCATCGCCGTCCTGATCTTCAAACATCTTGTGCTCGAGGAAGTGTGCCACACCTGCAGGCAGATGCACCTCTTTGCCGTCCAGCCGGAAATCCCGGTCAATGGAGCCAAAGCGGGTAGCAAAAATGACATGAGTGCTGGAATAGCCCGGCATGGGCCGCACGATAACGGTCAGTCCGGAGGGCAGGGTCTGCCACTGGTCAGCCACGGTCTTTTCCAGCAGGGTCTGGTTATTCTGCGGCACGAGCGGCCACCTCCTTTGTGAGCAGATAGCTGACCGAGAGGGTCAGTTTGCGCAGGATGGCGCGCACATCGTCCTTGGTCACAGCCTGCAGAGCGGCGCGGGCTTCGGCGGGTGTCTGCACCTTGGCCGGGTCGCCGCCGCGCAGCACTTCAATGTAATACCATGTCTCGATGCCGCCCAAGGTATCCTCTACCCCCTGCATCCCGCTCAGCAGACCCCGACGGCAGTCCTCAAATTCATCGTCGGTGATGGGGCCATCGCACAGGTCGGCCAGTTCCTTCAAGATAGCCCGCTCTGCCCGGGCTGCGTCGGCGTGCTCCACGCCGCTGTTCACAGCCATACTTCCGGTAAAGCTCTGGAACGAGGACGAGCAGTAGTAGCACAGGTGGTCACGCTCGCGCACATTCAGGAACAGGCGGCTGGTCACACTGCCGCCGTACAGCGCCATGGCAAGGCGCACAGCAGCCAGCTGTTCGGTGCGCATGGGTTCGCCCAGCGTGAACAGCATACAGAGCTTCGCCTGCACCATATCATAGGTTTCGGTTTTGTGCACCGGCTCCCGGCGGGGCATGGCAATGTTTTCCGCCAGCGGCAGCGGTGCGCGGTCAATTGCCGCAAGCTCTGCCAGCAGTGCATCCTTTACCGCAGCGGTCTGCTCTGCCGTGCAGCCCAGCACGAGCAGTTCAATGTTGGCGGTGCGCAGCATCTCGTAATAGGCTGCGGTAAGCTGTTCCGGTGTCAGGCCTTCCACCTCTTCCAGATAGCCCTCCTGCCGCACACCCGCCGGGCTGTCGCCAAAGAATTCCCGGTTGGCCTGATGCAGGCAGTAAAGGCGCTTATCGTTGATCTCATCTTCCAGCGCCTTTTTCAGCATCTGCTTTTCAATGCCCACGGCTTCCGGATCAAAAGTGCCGCCCACAAAATACGGGTGAAAGGCCGCACCCAGTGCAATGGATGCATATTCCCTTGTAAGGGTCTCCCCTTCCAGCGCAAACTGATCCTTGATGCCGGTAACACTAACACACAGGTTGTGGCTGCAGCCCATGGGCCGGGCATCCACTGTGAGGTCTGCACCGTAGAGCTTGGCCAGCTTTTTGGTCAGGCGGGTCATATCCGGGCAGTCGGCATAGCCGCGCTCCAGCACCAGCGGCAGCAGCGCATGTGCTGTGGCCGTTTCCCGCTTTGCCGGAAAGGCAAAGTGGACGCTGATGCGGCAGCGGTTGAATTTTTCCGCCGGGTCACAGGAAAGATGCACACCCGGCGCAATGAGAGTACGTTCCAATTTGTTCCTCCGCCCTGCTTTCACAGGGAGCTTTTATTTTTATGATGCCTTCTGCAAGGCAAGAAATTCTTCCAGACTCAGGCCGCTGGCACGGATGGCAAGGGCATTTTCAACGCCCACATACCGCCAGTGCCACGGCTCAAACACCACGCCGGTAGCAGCCTGCCTGTCCTGCGGATAGCGCAGGATAAAGCCGTATTCGGCGGCGTAGGCGGTGAGCCACTCGTAGGCGCGGGTCGTATCAAAGCCGGTATCACGGGTCGGGTAGTCCGTACTGAGGATATCCGCCGCATAGCCGGTGCCGTGATCATTGCATTCCGCAGGCGGCTGGATATCTGCCGCAAGGCTGGCGGCTTCTTCCTCGGTTTTGCCCTTTTCCAGATACTGCTGCTTCTGCGTCTCATAGGCCGCGCTGCGGGCATCTGCGTCCTGATAGCCTGCCGTCAGCACCAGTGCAACGCCGTCCTCGGCCGCAGCCGCAGCCATTTTCTGGTAGGCTGCAGCTGCTTCGGCTTCCAGTTGGATACCGCTGGCTTCATCGGCATCGGCAAGGGCCGGAGAGGGTTCCTCGGCAAAAGGCAGATTGGTGTTCACCAGCACAAAGCGCTCATCGTCAGCATCAAAGCTGTAGCCGGTGCCATCGTAGCTGGCCGCATCAAAGCTCTGCGGCCCTGCAAGCATGGCGTTCACCTTTGGCAGCAGCCAAAGGATGCCTTTGGTCATAAGCGCCACAATGGCGGCGCAGACGAGAATGAGAATGGCCCAGTTGCGGGCCAGACGCAGCCGCTTGCGGCGCTTCCACTGAGCGCGGGTCAGGCGGGGCTTTGCAGCATTTCTATCAGTCGGTTCCATGGTGCGTTGCAGCTCCTTTTGCAGAATTTGCAGCGCACTGCGCCGCACAGATACAGTGTATATTATACACCCCTTTGCATTTTGTGTAAACGCCGGAAGTGTAAAATAAGTATGACCGTCCTCGTCAGCGGCCTTGCCCTCTCCGTCCGCTCACGCTGTTCGCGTCCACCTCTCCCAAAGTGAGAGGCCTTGGCAGAACCAGAAAGTTTTTCTCTTCGCCAGAGGCTCTCCCTTTGGGAGAGCTGTCGCGTAAGCGACTGAGAGGGCGAGGCCGTCAACAAAAAGAGCGCCGTACAGCTTCCAAAGAAACTGTACAGCGCACAAAATTCATTTTTTTACAGATCAGTCAAACAGCATATCGTGGATCGCAGAAACAGCCTTGTCGGCATCGTCGCGGTTGATGATGCAGGAGATCTTGATCTCGCTGGTGGAGATCATCTTGATGTTGATGTTGTTGTTGGACAGTGCCTCAAACATCTTGGAAGCAACGCCGCTGTGGCTCTGCATACCGGCACCCACAATGGAGACCTTGGCGCAGGTGGTGTCCACGCTCACATCGTTGAAGTGTGCGCTCTCCTTCAGCACGCGCATGGCCAGATCGGCTTCGCCCTCAGAGCAGGTAAAGCTGATATCCTTCTTGCCGTCACGGCCGGTGGACTGCAGGATGATGTCCACGTTGATGTTCTTCTGGGCCAGCAGACCGAAGATCTTGAAGCTCATGCCCGGCTCATCGGGAACGTTCAGAATCGTGATAACAGCAACATCAGTGTCTTTTGCGACACCCTTGATCAGCATACCTTCCATGTCTTTTGTAACCTCCTTGACCACCGTACCGGGCACGGGATTCAGGCTGGAGAGCACCTCCAGCTCCACATTATACTTTTTGGCCAGCTCCACGCTGCGGTTGTTCAGCACCTGTGCGCCCAGAGATGCCAGCTCCAGCATCTCGTCAAAGGTGATCTCATCCAGCTTGCGGGTGTTGCGCACCTTGCGCGGGTCGGCCGTGTAAACGCCTTCCACATCGGTAAAGATCTGGCAGCGGTCTGCGTGCAGAGCTGCTGCAATGGCAACAGCGCTGGTGTCGGAGCCGCCGCGGCCCAGAGTGGTGATGTCATCCATCTTGTTCAGGCCCTGGAAGCCCGCCACAACGACCACACGGTTGCGCTCCAGCTCAGAAGAGATGCGCTCTGTCTCCAAGCGGGTGATGCGCGCCTTGGTATAGGCGCGGTCGGTGCGGAAGCCAGCCTGCCAGCCGGTCAGGCTGATGGCATGGCAGCCCAGCTCATTCAGTGCCATGGCCAGCAGCGAAATGCTGATCTGCTCGCCGCTGGCCAGCAGCATATCCATTTCACGGGCCGAAGGGTTGTGGGTGATCTCCCCAGCCTTGGCGATCAGGTCATCGGTGGTATCGCCCTGAGCGGACACCACCACAACTACGTCATTGCCCGCGTTGTGGGTGTTTGCCACAATGCGTGCCACGTTGAAGATACGGTCACGGTCCTTCACCGAAGAACCGCCGAACTTCTGTACGATCAACGCCATATCTTGTCACTCTCCTCTTTTTGTCCCTTTGTCAAAAGGGGTACACCGGGCGGAAGCGGTCAGCAGCGCCTTGCACTTCCCTTACCCATTTATCATTCCACCGTTGCGCCGGTGTTATCGGCATCCAAACGCAGCAATGTAAATGCTTCACATCCGTCCAGACCTTCCAGCAGCTCCAGACCCTTTTCCAGCTTGGAATAGAACTTTTCGGCCTCCGCCTTTTCCGCTACGGCCATCACGGTGCTGCCCGCACCGGAAACGTAAACAGCCTTTGCACCGCACAGGCGTGCCATATCGAACACTTCCTTGGAGCCGGGCATCAGCGGCATACGGTAGGGCTGGTGCAGCTTATCCTCGGTGGCAATGGCCAGCAGATCATGTCTGCCCTCGCAGAAGGCGGCGGGCACCAGCGCAGCGCGCGAAAGGTTATATACCGCGTCCTTGTGGGAGACCTCTTTGGGCAGGGCCGCACGAGCGGCTTCCGTCAGCAGCTTGTAGTCCGGCACGATGGCGGCAAAGCACAGCGTTTCATCCACATTGCGTTTGACCGAGTACACCTTGCCATCCTCGAACACGCTGCTGGTCAGGCCGCCCAGCAGGGCCGGGGCCACGTTATCCGGGTGGCCCTCAATGGAGGTAGCCAGCGTGAGCAGCTCCTGCGTGTTGAGCACATCGCCCAGCATCCGGTTTGCACCCAGCAGTCCCGCAATGATGCAGGCCGAGGAAGAACCAAGGCCGCGCGCCATGGGGATGGGATTCGTCTGGGTGATCTTGAGGGGCGGGATCTGCTTGCCCACCTTCTCAAACAGACCCTTTGCCGAACGGTACACGAGGTTCGATTCACCGCGCGGGATGCGGGTACCGTCCGCAGACGAGATATCCAGCACTTCGCTCTCTTCAAAGGTGACCGTATTATACAGCGTCACCGCCAGACCCAGCGCATCAAAGCCGGAGCCGATGTTTGCACTGGTGGCCGGGACAGAAACCTTGATCTTCATAGCCGCCGCACCTTTCCTTATTCCGTTATCAGTTTTCTTCCGGCAGACGCTTGAGCACCAGCTTCACGCTGCCGCCCACGGCTTCCACCTTGCGGGCTGCTTCGGCCAGTGCCTTTTCGTCGGCGCGCTCCACAAAGTAAGCGCAGCCTTCGTAGCGTTCGTCCACCACCCTGCCATAGCCGTAGATGGCTTCCACCACCGCCGGAGCAATGCCTGCTACACGCACATAATATGCAGCAGGAGCCGGGTCGGTGAGCATTCCCTCCACCGGCTCAGCAGGCTGCCAGAACAGGCTGTCGTGCACCTTGGAGCCATGCTTCAGGGCATCCACAACGTCGGCCACCACGGCGCTGGCGGTGGGCAGCTTGCCTGCGCCCTTGCCGTAGAACACCACGTCGCCCAGCATATCGCCCTTGACCAGCACTGCATTGAACACATCGTCCACGCTGGCCAGCTGGTTTGCCTTGGGCACCAGACACGGCTCCACACCGGCAGCCACGCTGCCGTCCTTGCCGCGCTTCATCCATGCGATCAGCTTGATCACACAGCCCAGCTTTTCCGCCGCTTCCACATCTGCCGTGGTAATGGCACGGATGCCGCGGGTGGGAATGTTCTGGGGGTAGATCTGATGGCCGCACACCAGCGAGGACAGAATGGCGATCTTGCGGCACGCATCACGGCCGTCCACATCGTCGCTGGGGTCCTTCGTCTCGGCGTAGCCCAGCTCTTGCGCGATCTTCAGCGCATCGTCAAAGCCCAGATTTTCGCGCACCATCTTGGTGAGCATGAAGTTGGTGGTGCCATTCACGATGCCCTCCACCTCGGTGATGACGTTTGCCGCCAGACACTGGTGCATCGGGGTGATGATGGGCGTACCGCCGCCCACAGAAGCCTCGAACAGGAAGGCACATCCGTGTTCTTTGGCAAGGCCCAGCAGCTCTGCGCCGTAGGTGGCTACCATCTCCTTGTTAGAGGTGCATACGCTGCGGCCGCTCTCAAGGCAGGCCTTTACATACGGATACGCAAAGCGGGTGCCGCCGATGGTCTCCACCACCACCTTGATCTCCGGGTCTTCCAGAATGGTATCGAAGTTCTTTATAAACAGGTGTGCATCCGGATGGTTTGAAAAATCCTTCGGGTCAAGAATGTACTTGACCTCCACCGGCTCACCTGCACGGCGGGAGACACCCGCAGCGTTGCGGCACAGTACCTCGTACACGCCGCTGCCCACCGTGCCAAAGCCCAGAATTGCAATTTTAGCCATTGTTGTTCTCCCTCGTTTTCTGAAGACTGCTTACAGATTGTACCCGCAGTGCACGCCTACCACCATACGCTGACGCGAAAGTTTTTCGGTCAGCTCTTCGGGAGTCATCTGCATGGTATCGGTGCGGATGGTGACCGCCACCAGTGCGGCACCGTTTTCCGGTGTAGACTGGTTGATGGTCACAATGCTTGCACCTGCGGCGCTGATGCCAGCCAGCAGGCTCTGCAGTGCACCGGTCTCGTCCCGCAGAGTAGCCATGACGGTGATCACCTCACGGCCATTCTCGGAGTCAAAAATGCAGTCCTTATACTTATAAAAAGCGCTGCGCGAAAGATCGACTGCGCGGGTGGCAGCGGAAATGCTGCGTACCTCCCCGCTGGCCAGAAGTTCCTTGGCACGCACCACCTTGAGAAAAACCTCAGGCAGCACCTGCGCATCTACCAGATAAAAGCGGCGTTCCAACTTGTTCACCTCACAAACACAAGTGTTCTTGCAGTGAATATAATAGCATCCGGCCCCCTGCAATGCAAGAGGTCGGATGCGTTTTTGTCAGATTATCCAGTTTTGCTGCGGCAAGCGCGGTATTTCCTTGCCGGATTCACCCCGCGCCGGTGCCGATAGTACGCCTTTTGTCCTTCATATGGCTACAGATCAGTCTGTATCCTGATTACCTGTATCCGCAGGAATGACATCCTGCTCCGGTGCCGCAGTCTCCGCAGGTGCAGCCGCTGCAGGAGCTGCTGCATGGGAGTAGTTGCAGGTACCAGGCAGATCATCGGCGCGGTAGTAGCCCACGGCGGTACTGGGGCAGGAGCCGCCTGCCAGCAGGCCGCTCTGGGTGCAGTAGCGGCGCTCCACCACACCGGCAGAGGTCGGGAATGCCTTATACGGCAGGTCTGCCTGCACCTGTTCCATCAGCGCCTTCCACGCCATAACACAGGTACGGGTCTTGGCCTGCTGCTTACCCAGCGTCTTGGTCATATCATAGGGTGCATCGTAGCCCCACCACACGGCGGTAACGTAGTACGGCGTGCCGCCCACGAACCACAGATCCTTTTCGTCGCTGGCGGTACCGGTCTTGCCAAAGGCTTCCATGCCGTTGGAGTTGGGGTAGCGGCCACCGGCGGTGCCCACGCTGGAGTACAGAACGTTCTTCAGCAGGCGGTTCATCACATAAGCGGTATCCGGGGTCAGGGCCTGATAGCTAGTGGAGTTGTTCTCCAGATAGATATTGCCGTCACGGTCCAGCACGCGGGTATACAGATGCGGGGTGGTGTACTGGCCATCGTAGAAGATCTGGAACGCAGCTGCCAGCGCCGTGGGCGTAACGCCATGGGTCTGACTGCCCATGACCATCTGCGCCAGACCCACATCGTTTACCGGGTCCAGCGTGTTCAGCTGTAGGGTGTTGTACACAAAATTGAAGATGTTGCTTGCGCCCACCAGATCACCCACACGCACCGCAATGGTGTTCAGCGAGCGGGCCAGACCGTTCCACAGCGGCACATCACTGTTGTCGCCGTAGTTGCCGCCATAGTTGCGGGGCCAGCTGCGCCATGCGTTGGGATAAGCGCGCAGCTGCTTGTCGGAAAGGCCCATCAGGCCGTTTTTGCGGCAGTAATCTTCATCGCGGATCACCATATCCTGCTTCTGATACAAGGGCGAGTTGTTGAGCATGGTGGACCAGTTCACCAGACCATACTCTACACCCAGTGCATATGCACCGATAGGCTTGATGGTAGAACCCGTCTGACGCGTGACACTGTAGGCACGGTTCAGCGAGAGGCTCTTGTTCTTTTCGCCCAGACCACCCACAATGGCGATCACATTGCCGTCATAGTCCAGCGTGACCATGGCTGCCTGAGTACGCACATTGCGGTAATAGTAAACGGTACCGTCGTCGCCGGTGCGGGTCTTGGGCGTACCGTCCTCGTTCATCACCTGTACATCGTCATCCGAGATAGAGGTCACCTCTTCCTCATGCCAGCCGGCCGGGAAGTAGGCATCATCCGTGTTGAGCATCAGGTTTTCCATGGCGGACTGCACCTTGGTGTTCACAGTCGACTCAACGGTAAAGCCGCCGGTGTACAGCAGCTTCTGTGCCTCGGATTCCGAAATGTTTTCCTTGTCCATGATGTCCTGCACCAGCTCGGTGAACAGTGCATCGGTAAAGTAAGAGGTAACAGAAGAATTCTTCTTGGTATCCTCTTCCTCGGCCAGTACCAGCGGCTGGGCCGCTGCGTTGCGGTAGTCCTCTTCGCTGATCACGCCCTGCTGCCACATGTTGTACATGAGGAAGTTACGGCGGTTGATCAGGTTTTCGGGGTTGGTGTAGGGGTTATAGTTGGTGGGGTTTTTGGTGATGGACGCAATGGTCGCACACTCCCACAGGGTCAGCTGGCTGACATCCTTATTAAAGTATTCGTTGGCCGCAGTCTGCACGCCCTGAATGGTGCCGGTAAAGCTGATGGTGTTCAGGTACGCTTCCAGAATGGTCTCCTTGGAATAGCTGCGGCTCAGGCAGAGGGCGCGGTAGATCTCGCGCAGCTTGCGCAGTGCGCCTTCAATGCCGCTGGCGCTCTTGTCGTCGGTCAGGTTCTTGATCAGCTGCTGCTCCAGCGTGGATGCACCCTGCTTGGAGCTGTAGATGGGCAGCAGGTATTCGTTGACCATTGCGCCGATGGTGCGCTTGAAGTTGACGCCGGGCTCGTTGTAAAAGTCCTTATCCTCGGTGCAGATGAACGCATACTGCAGGTTCGTGGGGATCTGCTCCAGATCCGCCCACACGCGGTGGCTGTTGGAAGAGCGCAGCGTGGCATACTCCACCTGTGCACCGGTGTCCGGGTCGGTGGCCATCACCACACTGGACTGGCTCAGCTCAATGTTGTCCAGATCCAGCAGGTCGCCGTCGTTGGCGGTAGCCTGCACCACGTAATATACAGCACCCACTGCCACCAGACTGCCTGCCATGATGCCCAGACAAATCAGTGTAGCAATGGTTCGGCCAATGAAGCGCAGAATGGGATGTCTGCCCTTTTCACGGGGTTCCTTTGGTTCTTTGGGTTCCCGGCCGCGTTTGGGTCCCGGCTGGGACTCCCGGCGGCTGTTGCTCACATTTACCTTCCGCCCCGCCGGTGCCGGGGAATGCCCCTCACCGGCACGGTTGATCTTTCTCATATCGGAGATAGAAATCGCCTCCTAACATTCAGGCTGCTTTTTCAGCGCCATGCGCTGGTACTTTTCCATCAAAGCGCACAGAACTGCACGCAATACCATATTATAGCACGTGCACAGAACGCGGGCAAGAACCAATCTTCGGCCCTGATAGGTCTAATCATCTGTAGTATAACACAATCTGCCGGACAAAGTACAGCATTCCCGTGTGAAAATTGACTGTGCCCCCCTGTTTTGGGGCATACTTCAGCCGGAAAGGAGCGTGTTTCTCCATGCGCAAACTGTGCACCTGCCTGTTCTACGGGCTGTGCGTATTCACCATTGTGTTCAGCCTGTTCTGGATGGCCCTGCCCAAGCTCAGCCTTCCGGTGCCCGACCCCGGCAGCGAAGCACCGCCTTCCTCCGCAGCAGACCTTGCCGCACAGGCCATGCCGGAGCTTGCTGCCCAGAGCTACCGCCTGTGCGACAAAGGCGGGCGCGTGGCCGTTTACCGCTGCGGCACCAATGGCCAGCCGGATGTGCTTGTCACCGTCACCGGCATCTACACCAATCTTCTGCCGGAGAACGATGCCGTGCGCATCAAGCGCGGTGTGACCGTGTACAGCGAACGGGAACTGGACCTGCTGCTGGAAGATCTGGGCGGTTGAGTGCAGAATGCTCAATTTTTATCTACTTTTACAAATTATTTTTATTGACATCACAATATAGAAATTATATAATGACAATAGAAGTAAAGTTTCTTAACCGCCTGCAGCGATCATAAAAGGAAGTGCGTCCTCATGTCAGAACAGATCACCCTCCATTACCAGTGCCGTCTTTGCGGCAAGCAGCTGGACCGCGGTATCCACCTCGGCCCGCCCAGCCCCGGCACCTGCAGCAAAGCCGCCAAGGTAGACGGCTTTCACGGGCCGCACCGCTGGGTCATTGTCTCTTTGCCCAAAAGTGCCTGAGCACTCCATTTCACTGTGATGCAAAAAGGACCTCCGGATGCTTCTCCGGAGGTCCTTTTCTCATTCAGGTTCAGGCTTCCATTTCTTCCAGCGGAACAAGGTAGGTCTTGCGGCACTCCTCGTATTCCAGCATGTAGTCCTTGGTGGGGTTGTGGTGCATGATGCTCTTGAGGGTGTGGGAGTCGTAGTCCTCGCCGGCATCCATGCCGATCAGGCGGGCAGCAACGTTGGAGCAGTGATCCGAGATGCGCTCTGCATTGTTCAGCACATCCAGGAACACGACACCCGTATCAATGGAGCACACGCCGTCCTTCAGGCGCAGGATGTGCTGGTCGCGCAGGCGCTCCGCCATCACATCGATCACTTCCTCCAGCGGTTCCACCTGAGCCGCCAGACGCATATCGTTGTTTTCAAAGGCATCGTTGGTCAGGTTCAGGATGCGGTTCAGTGCATTCTCCAGCAGCTGCAGCTCCTTGGTGGCGCTTTCACTGAAGGACGCTTCCTTTTCCTGCAGTTCTTCTGCCTTTTCCATAATGTTCACCGCATAGTCGCCGATGCGCTCGAACTCGGTAACAAAATTCAGCAGTTCGGTCACAGTGTGGCTCTCATCGTCGCCCAGCTCCTGATCGGTCATCTTGATCAGATAGTTGGAGATTGCCACCTCCATGCGGTCGATCAGGTTTTCACGCACCCGGATGGCGCTGACGGCATCCTCGTCCATCTTCAGCAGCAGCGGTGCAGCCAGATTCACATTGCGGGCAGCACGGCGGGACATCTTGATCACAGCGCTCTTAGCCTGCTGCAGGGCCACAGCCGGGCTTTTGAACAGACGTTCATCCAGCACCGGCATGCTCAGCTCCTGTGCTTCCTCGGCACTGTCCGGCACGGTAAGCATGGCCAGCTTGGAAAGCACGCCGCTGCAGGGCAGGAACAGCAACATGGCGCACACGCTGGAAAGGGTGTGGATGTTTGCGATGGTGCTCTTGTTCATCACATCGTTCCACATGGGGATGCCAACGGTAAACTGCACCGCATACACCAGCGCCAGCAGGATCACGCTGCCAATGATGTTGAAGTACAGATGGATCAGTGCAGCGCGCTTGCCGTCCTTAGAGGAGCCGCCAATGGTGAGCAGCGGCGTAAAGGCCGTGCCGATGTGTGCGCCCAGAATAATGGGGATGGCAGAGCTGAAGGTGACCAGACCCGTGCTGGACAGTGCCTGCAGGATACCCACCGATGCCGAGGAAGACTGGATGATCACCGTGACCACCACGCCCACCAGAATGCCCAGAACGGGATTCGTCATGGTAACGAACAGATTCTGGAACACGGCGCTCTCACGCAGAGGAGCCACACCGGTGTCCATCAGGCTCATGCCGGTAAACAGGATGCCGAAGCCCAGCATGATCTGGCCGATGTTCTTCTTTTTAGCGCTGCGCAGGAACACATAAAAAATGCAGCCGATAAACGCCACCACGGGCGCAAAGGTCTTGGGCTGGATCAGTGTCAGCCAGAGACTGTCACCGGAGATATCCGCCATGCGGATCAGCTGGCCGGTAACAGTGGTACCAATGTTTGCACCCATAATGACACCTACCGACTGCGTAAGGGTCATGATGCCGGAGTTTACCAGACCGACACAAATAACGACCGTGCCGGCCGAGGACTGGATGACACCCGTGATGAGGGTGCCAAAAATAACGCCCTTGAGCGTTGAGGAGGTCAGCTTTTGCAGCACGCCCTGCATTTTGCCGCCGGCCAGTTTTTCCAGACCAGCGCCCATAATGGACATGCCGTACAGAAACAGCGCAATTCCACCCAACAGAGAGGTAATGTGTGTGATATCCATAACGATACTCCTAAAAATGATCTTCCTTTTGATCCTTGTACATCTGCCCTGCCCGCACACCGGGCCTGCTTGATCCGGCAGATGCTGCGGCCTGCCGCTCTGCTGCACAGAACGGCGCACAATGACCGCGCTTGGATTTATTATATCATTTTTTATCCTGTCACAACAAGGTTTATTTTACAAGAAAATCACTTTTTCTACACATTTTTCCGTCTCTTAATGAATTCGTGCTCTTTCTTTTTCAATTATTTTACATCAATTTTACATTTGCACTGAAGTCCCTGCCTGTTTGCGGGCGCTTACTCTGCCAGTTCTTCCATTGCTTCCCGCACCGTATCGGCCGAAAACAGGAACACTCCGCTGCCGGTGTATACTTCCACATGGCTTCCAACATAACGCAGTTCAAAATCTTTCATCCGTGTTCCCTCCTGTATCTCGTTTTTTGCAGCTTTTCAGAACGTTTTTGTTCCATGGCTGTATTATCGCACACAGCAGGTACTATAAATCGGATTTTCAACGTATTTTGCAGACAAAAAGCCGCCCGGCTTCAGATGCGGAACCGGGCGGCTGGCTACCTATTTATATCGTTCAATGCACAGCGGCATATTCCGGGATGCGCTGCTCATGGGCCTGCTGCTCTGTGCGGGCCTTCTCATAGCAGTAACGGATGATCGCCTGCCTGCGCACGATGCCAATGAAGATGCCGCGGTCATCCACAACCGGCACAAAGTTCTGGTTCATGGCCGCTTCGATCAGCTGATCCATGCTGGTGGTCACGGTGACAGCCTTGTAGTCGCGCTTGTGCGGGAAGGCCGAAATGGGGACATCCTCAGCCGCTTCCAGATCCAGACCATGGAACTTTTTCAGCCCCCAGAGAATGTCGCCCTCGGTCAGGGTGCCCACATATTTTCCCTGCCGGTTGAGCACCGGAATGGATGCGTAGCGGTTATTCTCCCACTTTTCCAGCGTCTGCCGAAGGGTAAAATCGTCGTAAACATACATCAGATCCTGCTTGGGTGAAAGGAAAAACAGAATATTCATGACAACAGCTCCTAAACATTGTTCCACGCGCCGTGCGCAAAAATAACGCAGTTCATCCGCACAAGCGGGACCCTGCGCCGCAGTCCCTATCCTTGTTTTTATTTTAGCACTTTTTCATAGTCAGATAAAGAGTTATCACCCACCTTTTATATTTTTTTAACAGATTGTTTGCTTTCTTTCGTCATACTTTCGGTTTTGATAAAAAGCAACCAGCGTCCGTTATGCTATCACCTTCCCGGTGCGAAACCGCCCGAACCATGCCGCCAATGCAGAAACCTGCGCAAAAAGTTGATATACCAGCATTTTGCGCTGTACAAGCGCGCCCCAAAGTTGTATAATAATGTGGGTGTTTCTCGGCGCAGTATGTGTATCTGTCCGCCGCTGCGCCCCAGACCTTGAATGTGTTTTATGAAAATAACATAAAGGAGCAGAGCGACTATGATCACTTCCCGTTTCCCTCTGGGGGATGTCAGCTTTACGTCCGGGTATTTTGCTACTCTGGTAGGTGAAGCAGCCAAACAGTGTTACGGTGTTGCCGCAATGGCACCCCGTGATATGACCGATGCCGTCAGAAGCATGGTGCACGGTTCTGATTACCCGGAAAAGGGTGTCCGTGTCACGCAGGAGGATGGTCGTCTGGTGATCGAACTGCACATTGCAGTGAGCTATGGCCTGAACATTTCTACCGCCGCACGCAGCATCTCTCACCGCGTCAAGGACGAGGTGGAGCAGGCTACCGGCCTGAAGGTTGCCCGCGTTGTGGTTTCGGTAGACGATGTGATCGCCTGATTTTTGTTGGTTCATCCGAATGCGCCGGGCTTTTCCGGCAAGTACAAGGAGTAAAAAAGAATGATTTCTGGTAAGATCTTGCGTGACGCCATTATCTCTGGCGCCAACAACATCAACAATCAGCGCTCCCGCGTGGACGAGCTGAACGTTTTCCCTGTTCCTGATGGCGATACCGGCACCAACATGGGCATGACCGTGGGTGCTTCTGTGCGCGAGCTGGAAGCATTGGACGACAGCTGCACCGTGGGTGAGGCTTCCAAGACCGCTGCTTCCGCCATGCTGCGCGGTGCACGCGGCAACTCCGGTGTTATCACCAGCCTGCTGTTCCGCGGCTTCTCCAAGGCGCTGGAAGGCAAGAAGGAAGCCACCGCTGCCGACATTGTCGAGGCTCTGAAGAAGGGTGTCGAGGGTGCTTATAAGGCCGTTATGAAGCCCACCGAGGGCACCATCCTCACGGTTGCACGCATTGCCTCTGAGGAAGCTGCTGCCTGCGGTGCCGAGGATGTGCCCGCTCTGTGGGATGTGGTGATGACCGCCGGCCAGAAGGCTCTGGAGGACACCCCCAACCTGCTGCCTGTTCTGAAGAAGGCCGGCGTTGTGGATGCCGGCGGTCAGGGCATCATGGTCATCTTTGAGGGCATGGGCAAGGTGTTCCATGGCGAAGGCATCGTGGCAGGCGGCGAGGCTGCTCCCAACAAGGCAAAGCTCTCCACCGAGAACGCCGGCAAGGGTGTGTTCACCGACGACCTGATGAAGGTGGAGGACATCAAGAACGGCTACTGCACCCAGTTCCTGATCAACAAGTATGAGGGTGCAAGCGCCGCAAAGATGCGTGCCTTTGCAGAATCCAACGGCGACAGCGTGGTGTGCATCGAGGATGACGATGTGATCAACTTGCATGTGCACACCGCTGACCCCGGCAAGATCCTGAGCGAAGCCATCAAGTATGGCTACCTGACCAACTTCAAGATCGAGAACATGCACGAGCAGTTCCTGGCCCGTCAGAAGCAGGGCAAGAGCCTGGAAAAGCAGGCTTCTGCTGAGAAGGCCCCTTCTCAGTCCAGCGAGTTCGTCTACGCTGCTGTGGACCCCAGCCGTGACTATGGCTTTGTTGCCGTTGCCGCCGGTGAAGGCCTGAAGTCCGTGTTCACCGATCTGGCTGCAGACGCAGTGGTCTCCGGTGGTCAGACCATGAACCCTGCCACTGAGGATATCCTCGCCGCCATCCAGAGCGTGCCCGCAAAGACCGTGTTCGTGCTGCCCAACAACAAGAACATCATCATGGCTGCTGAGCAGGCCCAGAAGCTGGCCGACCGTCAGGTGGTCGTTCTGCCCACCCGCACCGTGCCCATGGGCATTACCGCCATGCTGAACTTTGATCCCTCTGTGAACGCCGAGACCAACACCATCAACATGATGGCTGCTGCCGACAAGGTGTCCACCGGTCTGATCACCTATGCTGCCCGCGACAGTGAGTACGACGGCAAGCGCATCAGGAAGGGTGAGATCATGGCTCTGGAGAACGGCAAGATCGTTTCCACCTCCAACGATATCACCAAAGCTACCTACCGTCTGGCACGCGGCATGTGCAAGAAGGATTCCAGCTTCGTCACCATCATTTCCGGCTGCGACGTGAGCGATGAGGATGCCGAGAAAGTGACCGAGATCGTCAAGGCAAAGTGCCCCAACCACGTTGAGGTCAGCCACATCCGCGGTGGTCAGCCCGTTTATTATTATATGATCAGCGTGGAGTAATTTTCACTCCTGCGCTTGCAGAACACAGAACAGGCCCCCTGCATCCATCCCGGATGCAGGGGGCTTTGTGCGGTTCTTGGAACCTCTATTTCACGTACATCGCATCATTTTTCGCAAGGAGGTAAACGCAGTATTGATTCATACTGATTCCCTCCCGCTGCGAATGCTCGGCAAGCGAGCGATGCAGACTGCGCGGAAGCCGCAGTTTGAACTGCCCGGAATATTCCTCCAGGCTATCCGGCTCATGGATCTCGATTCCCTCTTCCAGCGCTGCTTCCAGCCATGTTTTTTTTGCGTCCTGTGCATTCGCGATCGCGCGTTCGACCGTTTCGCCGCAGGTAATGCAGCCCGGCAAGTCCGGATAAGAGACAACAAATCCCCCCTCATCCGGGTCCTCCACCAACTCCATCCGGTAAGGCATCTTCAAATACTCATTCAGCGTCTTCATCGTTCTTCGCCTCACTCTCCACGATCTGCCGTACCATTTCCACGTAAACTTTCTTGATCGGTTCATGTTTTGGGATCGTAATGGGCATACAGCCTGCTTTCCGGAAGGTGTAGTGGCTGCTCCCGCTTCTGGGGGCTGTCATCTCGTAGCCATAGCTTTCCAGCACTTTTCGCAGTTCGTCGAACCGCAGGTCCTTCGATAAGGCACAGATGCGCGCAAGCAGCTTATCCCATTTTGACATTCCGAATCCCCCTGTTCCCATTATATATGGTGTCACATATAGTGTCAAGCATTTTTAGAAGAAGCTCACCTGGCTGCTCTCCGGCAGGTCGCCGAGGGCACGACGACCATACCGCCGGGGTGCTGGGCGGGTAGGTGCCGCATGGGATGGATACGCCTTTTCTTTGGGCAGATCGCTGAACTGTTTCAGCATGTCCTCGGTGGTGCGGTAGATGGCGTCTTTCGGTCCAGCCCTTTTCCATTGTTCTTTTTCGGCGGCTCTCACAGCCACTGTTTCAGCACGTCGTTCAGCTTATTCAGGTCCAGCGGTTTGGCGATATGTTCGTTCATGCCGGTGTTCTTGGCCAGCTGCACGTCCTCGGCGAAGGCGTTCGCCGTCATGGCGATGATGGGCACTTTGCCCCGGCTGCCGGGAAGAGAACGGATCGCCGCCGTTGCTTCGTAGCCGTTCATGACCGGCATCTGGATGTCCATCAGGACGAGTCTGTACCAGTTTTCCGGGGCCGCCGCGACCTTTTCGACGGCGATCTTTCCGTTTTCGGCCGTTTCGACCGTCACGCCTGTCATGCCCAGGATCTCGGTCGCGATCTCGCGGTTCAGGTCGTTGTCTTCCACCAGCAGGAGCCGCTTGCCCGTGTAGTCCGTTTTTGCAAAGTCTTCCAGATAATTCCGGGCGTCTTTCTCTTTCTTGCCGGAGGTGAACTGCCGCAGGGTCGCCGTCAGGCGGGAGCGGAACAGCGGTTTTGCCATAAACGCATCCACGCCCGCCGCTCTGGCTTCTTCCTCGATTTCGCTGAACTCGAAGGAGGTCAGGATGATGATCGTGACGTCTTGCCCGACGCATTCCCGAATCCTTCTGGCCGTTTCGATGCCGTCCATCTCCGGCATCTTCCAGTCCAGGATCACCGCAAAATAGTCACTGTTGGTCTCATGACGCGCATAGCAGCGCTCCACGGCTTCCTTACCGGTCAGGACCCATTCGCCTGCGATGCCGATCTCCCGCAGGGTCTCGACGGTGCTTTCGCAGCTGGTCTTGTCGTCGTCCACGACCAGAACCGGCAGATCGAACAGCTCTTTTTCCTGCTCTTTCTCGTCTTTCTGCAATTTCAGATAGACCGTGACCGTGATCTTCGTGCCCTTGTTGGGGGCGCTTTCGACCTGAATGTCGCCATTCATCAGGTTGACGATGTTCCGGGTGATGGCCATGCCCAGACCGGTGCCCTGCACCTTGGTCGTCCGGTGATCGTCCGCCCGGCTGAACGGCTCGAACATGATCTTCTGAAATTCCGGCGTCATGCCGATGCCGTTGTCCTCGATGGAAAACTCGTAGCAGCCCAGCTCCGAGAAACCATTCGGTTTTTCCTTGATCGTGAAGGTGATGTTTCCTCCATCCGGGGTGTACTTGATGGCGTTGCTCATCAGGTTCACAAAGACCTGCTGGATGCGCAGGCTGTCGCCGCAGACGGCCTCGTGCTCGATGTGCTCCACGTGGACTTCGAGCTGATGGTGGTGCTCGTCGATCGCCGGATTTGTGAGGGTGAGCAGGTTATCGACCAGCTCCGGCAGGCTGAAATCCTCCTCGGCAAGGCTCATCCGCCCGCTCTCGATCCGGGCCATGTCCAGCACTTCGTTGATCAGGCCCAGCAGATGGCGGCTCGACTTGGTGATCTTGCCAAGGCATTCGACGACTTTGTCCTGATTTTCGATGTTGGCCCCCGCAATGGCCGTCAGGCCCACGATGGCGTTCATCGGCGTCCGGATGTCGTGGGACATATTGGAGAGGAAATCCGTCTTGGCGCGGCTTGCGTTCTCGGCCGCGCGGTACGCTTCCTTCAGCGCCTTGTGGGATTCGATCTCGGCCTTTTTCTCCTGCGACACATCCATCGACGCCAGCAGAACTTTGACCAGCTTCGTGCCGTCCCACTCCAGCGGGATGAAAGACGCGATCTTATACGTGTTTTCGTCCAGTGAGCAGTATTCAAATTTGTAGATGTCGTTCTCGCCCTGCAAATTCCTGCGGATATTTTCCGGCGAGATGAGCGCATCCAATGCGTCCAGCGATTCCAGTGTCTTATACTTTGCAACGACCTGCTCCACAAAACCATGGTAGGTTCCGGTCGGCGCATAGATCCTTTCACCTTGCAGGTTATAGAACTGATAGCGGTCATTTTCCAGATCGCAGACGACGAAACGGTCCAGCAGGCGCACCATGCTCTGGATCAGCAGCTCCATGGATGCGTTGGCCGAGGCCATCTGCATCCGCCGCGCCGTCTCGGCTTTGCTCTCTGTGATGTCCCGCAAAAAGATCATCGCATAGTTCGAGTCCCCGATCTCGCCGCGCATGACCACGTTGCGGACCCACCGCTTCTCGCCGTTCAGGAAGATGCGGCATTCCTGGCACAGCTCGGTCTCAAGCCCCTTCAATTTTTCGGTGATGTAGGCGCGGTCGTAGAACTCCGTGACCTTCTGTTTGTCCTGTTCGACCACATAGTTGTCCACAAAGAATTTGACCAGCTCGTCCCATGTCTGGCTCTGCTCAAAGGCCGTCATCAGGGAGTCCTCCACCTTGAAGGTATCGAAGGTGTTCTGTTCCAGATCCACATAATATTCGCAGAGGTTCGCGCTGGTGAAGGCGCGGTGGAACGCTTCCGCCCGCTGCGCCTGCATCCGGCTTTGCTTTTCTTCCTCAATGTTCCAGATGATGCCGGCGATGCGGCTGGCCGTGCCATCCAGACGGCGGATCACTTCCGCCGAGGCCCGGAACCACTGGTATTGGCCGTTTTTCAGCCTCAGCCGGTACTCCACGCTGAACTTTGTGGTGTTGGTCTTGTCGGCCGCCGTTTCAAAAAGCAGCGTCATCACCCGGTCTTTGTCCTCCGGGTGCAGAAGTTCCGACCACGAATCCAGCTGGTTCGGAAAATCCAGAGCGTCATGATACCCCAGGATCTGCCGGAAGGCATGGCTCCAGTTCGCACGGACGATCCGGCCCGTTTCATCGCATTCAAAGTTCCACGGTGCCGAGTGGATGGACTCATTGACCAGCGCAAGGTCTTCATACGCCCAATTCACCTGCACCGACAGCACCCAGAGCGGCCTGCCGTCCGCGTCCACGGCATCTTCCTTATAAAGATGCACGTAGACCGGTGTTCCATCGGCTGTGAGGATCTGGCCCTCCCCTGCGCCCCGGATCTGACGAAAGCGCTCCGGTTCGAGGAAGCTGACGTTTTCCCCATAAAACAGGTTCTTCAGCGAACCCTTCGTCTGCTCCATCAGGGACGCATAGCTGTGGTTCAGGTTATGCAGCAGCAGTTCGCTGACCGACAGGATCGGCAGGCCCGCATCATAGTACCCGGTCACGGTCCCGATGCCGCCATTCTGATGGATCGTGTTCTGCATCGCCTGAAGCACGTTCTCTCCCAATTTTTCCGTATCGGATGTATAGATCTCATCCGTAAGTCGATCGTTGAACTTCATTTTCATCCTCGCACATGTTTGAATCTGCCGTACGTTCCAGCCTCGCCAGACGGCATACGATAACAATTATAGTATACCGCTGTCCAGTCACCCGTTCAAGTCATTTTTTCAATAGGGCAAACAATCTTCTGGTGCCCCGCGCTTCCCCCATTTTTCGGGCAGATTGCAACAACGGTCCGGCAATTTCCGCAAAGGGCTCCATTTTTCATCGCTTTCTCCCAAAAACACGTTCAGATTCCTTGCAATGCCGTTGTCGGGGTGGTAGAATGGTCTTATATCTCGATCGTGCTGCGCCTTTTTTCCGGCTCTCGAACGGCTTTTTGCCAGAGTGCCGGGCAAGCCGCACGCAGGGGGCGGCATCATTCCCGTGGGGTGGGCTGTATCATCATACAAGAGGTCCGGGTCAGCCCGCTGCACTGCGGCGGCTGGCAGCGGGCCGTGAGGAAGAGGAACATCAAAAATGAAGAAGAACACACTGCGCAGCCTGTTTACCCTGCTGACCGCCCTGGTGATGGCGGTCTGTCTGCTGACCGGCTGCGGCGCAGCGGGAACCGAGCCGGTGGAAGCACAGGAAGACGCCGAGACCATTCAGGTGTATCTGTGGACCACCAGCCTGTACGACACCTACGCCTCCTACATCCAGGCTCAGCTGCCGGACGTGAACATTGAGTTCATCGTCGGCAACAACGATCTGGATTTTTACAAATTTTTGCAGCAGAACGGCGGTCTGCCGGATATCATCACCTGCTGCCGCTTCTCACTGCACGATGCAGCGCCCCTGAAGGACAGCCTGATGGATCTTTCCACCACCAACGAGGCGGGTGCCGTCTACAACACCTACCTCAACAGCTTCAAAAATGAAGACGGCAGCGTGAACTGGCTGCCGGTGTGCGCCGACGCCCACGGCTTCGTGGTCAACCGCAGCCTGTTTGCGCAGTACGACATCCCGCTGCCGACCGATTACGCGAGCTTCGTTTCGGCCTGTCAGGCATTTGAGAAGGTGGGCATCCGCGGCTTTACCGCCGATTACGCCTACGATTACACCTGCATGGAAACGCTGCAGGGGCTTTCTGCTGCCGAGCTGACCACGGTGGACGGGCGCAAGTGGCGCACCGCATACAGCGACCCCGCCAACACCACGCGGGTCGGGCTGGACGATACCGTCTGGCCGGGTGCCTTCGAGCGGATGGCACAGTTCATCCAGGATACCCACCTTACGGCAGACGACCTTGCGCAGACTTACGATGACGTGATGGACCTGTTCCGGAACGGGGAGGTCGCCATGTACTTTGGCAGCTCTGCCGGCGTGAAGATGTTCCAGGATGAGGGCATCGACACCACCTTCCTGCCCTTCTTCAGCCAGAACGGCGAACAGTGGATCATGACCACTCCCTATTTCCAGGTGGCGCTGAACCGCGACCTGGAGCAGAACACGGCCCGCCGCGAAAAAGCCATGAAGGTGCTGGATGTCATGCTCTCCGAGGAGGCACAGAACCGGATCGTCTCGGAAGGGCAGGCCATTCTGAGCTACAGCCAGGACGTCCCCCTGCGCCTGACCGATACCATGAAGAACGTCCGCTCTGTGGTGGAAGAAAACCACATGTACATCCGCATCGCCTCCAACGATTTCTTTGCCATCTCCCAGGATGTGGTCTCCCAGATGATCGCGGGCAAGCTCACGGCAAAGCAGGCCTATCAGGCGTTCAATGCCCAGCTTCTTGCAGACGAGGAGCCTGCTGCGGACGAGGTCGTGCTGACCTCTGAGAAACGCTATTCCAACGTGTTCCACGCAAACGGCGGCAACGCCGCCTTCTCCGTCATGGCGAACACCCTGCGCGGCGTTTACGGCACCGATGTGCTGCTTGCCACTGCAAACAGCTTTACCGGCAGCGTGCTGCAGGCTGACTATACCGAAAAGATGGCGGCTTCCATGATCATGCCCAACGGTCTGATGTCCCGCCAGCGCACCATGACCGGCGCGGAACTGAAGGAGACCGTCCGTGCCTTTGTGGAAGGCTGCGAGGGCGGCTTTTTGCCCTTTAACCGTGGTTCTCTGCCGGTGGTCAGCGGCATTGCCGTGGAGGTAAAAGAGGCAGACGGCAGCTATACCCTGACCGGCATCACCCGGAACGGCCAGCCGCTGCGGGATGACGACACCGTGACCGTGACCTGCCTGGCCACGGCCAGCCAGATGGCAGCGCTGCTTGCGGACGAATGCGGCACGTCTGCGGGCGAAGATACATGGGTAAAATATACATGGCGCGAGGCTCTCTCCGGCGGCGGCGTGGTGCTTGCAGAGCCGGAACACTACATGACACTGAGGTGAACAGAATGCCAGACGAAAAGCACGAACCCAACCGAAACAGCCATTTCCGGCAAAAATTGCTCTCTGCTGCTGCCATCCTTCTTCTGGTCTTGCTGGCAGCCAGATTCAGCATTCAGTATATGTCGTTCGTGTCGCAGACCATCTATCAGGAAAGCACCTCGCATCTGGAAGAAGTGCTGCACAAATCCAACAATATGCTGAAAGAGATGGTGCGCAAGAACGTGAGCTATCTGCACCTGTACAACTGCTTTCTGGAAAGCACCTCGGACGCGGACGCCATTCAGGCGTATATCGAGAAAGCGCAGCAGGACATCGGATTTGTCGGCTTCTACTTCCTTTCCTATGACGGCAACTACATGACCGTGAACGGGGAAACAGGCTACCTTGGCTTGCAGACCAATCTGGACGAAAAGCTCGCCGATGGCGAGGATGTCGTGATGAACACAGCACTGCCCGGCAAGGCACAGATGCTTGTGTTCATCTGCCCCGAAACACAGGGCAGCTACCGGGGCTTTGCCTACGATGCCGTTGCCATCTCTTATTATAATGATGCGGTGCTGAAGCTGCTGGACAACTCTGCGTTTCAGGGCAACGCCAGCAACTATGTGATCTACCCGGATGGACGGGTCGTCATCGACAATTCCGTAAACCGCGAGAAAACGATCTACAACTTCATTGCGATGCTGCGCGACTATTCCGACCTTTCCGAGGAGGAGATCCTTACGCTTTCGGATGATTTTGCGCAGGGCCGCAGCGGAAACCGGAAGGTAACGCTGGGCGACACCCGTTATTATCTGGTCTACGAGGGCACGGCGGTGCAGAGCTGGACGATGCTGGGGCTTGTGCCGGTCAACATCGTCAATGCCAATCTGGACAAGCTGTGGTTCCGCACGGCGCAGATCGTAACGGGCATTGCCGTCGGTCTTGCCGCCGCCATCATCCTGCTCATCCTGCACCGGAACCGCACCACCCTGCGCCGGAAGGATACCGAGATCTCCTACCGGGACGAGCTGTTCCGGAAGCTCTCGCTGAACGTGGACGACGTGTTCCTGATGCTGGACGCAGAGACCTCCAAGGTGGATTACGTCAGCCCGAACATCGAGCGCCTGCTGGGCATCCCGTGGAAAGAAGTCCGCCAGGATGTCCATGTTCTGGCAGAGCTGTACCCGAAAGGCTCCCCGGCGCACGGCAAAAACTTCCTGGAAGGGCTTCGCAGCGGGGAACAGCGCGAATGGGACTTCGAGTACGAACATCTGGAGACCAAGGAGCGCCGCTGGTTCCATAACATCGCCATGGGCAGCGAGGTAGAGGGCCGGACGAAGTACATCCTGGTGCTGTCGGACCGCACCGCCGACAAACAGGCGAACCAGGCCCTCTCGGAGGCCGTTGCGGCCGCCGAGACCGCCAACCGCGCCAAGAGCACCTTCCTTTCCAATATGTCCCATGATATCCGCACCCCCATGAATGCCATCATCGGCTTCACCACACTGGCGGTCAGCAACATCGACGACAAGGAGCGGGTGAAAGACTACCTCACCAAGACCCTCGCTTCCAGCAACCACCTGCTCTCCCTCATCAACGATGTGCTGGATATGAGCCGCATCGAAAGCGGAAAGATCCATCTGGAAGAGACCGAGGTCAACCTCTCGGATGTGCTGCACGACCTGAAGACCATCGTCAGCGGGCAGATCCACGCAAAGCAGCTGGATCTGTATATGGACGCCATGGATGTGACCGACGAGGACGTCTACTGCGACAAGACCCGGCTGAATCAGGTGCTGCTGAACCTGCTGTCCAACGCCATCAAGTTCACCCCGGCGGGCGGCATGGTCTCGGTGCGGGTGCGGCAGCTTGCGGGTCCGATGCACGGCTGCGGGCAGTATGAGTTCCGCATCAAGGACAACGGCATCGGCATGAGCCAGGAGTTTGCTCAAAGGATCTTTGAACCCTTTGAGCGGGAGCGCACCTCCACGGTCAGCAAGATCCAGGGCACCGGCCTTGGCATGGCCATCACCAAAAACATTGTGGATATGATGGGCGGCACCATCGAGGTGCAGACAGAGCAGGGCAAGGGCACCGAGTTCATCATCCGTGTGCCGCTGCGCGCGCAGGCGGAACACCGCCCGGTGGAAAAGATCACCGAGCTGGAAGGCCTGAAGGCGCTGGTGGTGGACGACGATTTCAACACCTGCGACAGCGTGACCAAGATGCTGGTCAAGGTGGGGATGCGCTCGGAGTGGACCCTCTCCGGCAAGGAGGCCGTGCTGCGCGCACGGCAGTCCATTGAGATGAGCGATGCCTACCAGGCCTATATCATCGACTGGCGTCTGCCGGATATGAACGGCATCGAAGTCACCCGCCAGATCCGCAGCCTGAACGATGACACCCCCATCATCATCTTGACCGCCTACGACTGGTCTGACATCGAGGTGGAGGCAAAGGCCGCCGGTGTGACGGCGTTCTGCTCCAAGCCCATGTTCCTCTCCGACCTGCGCGAGACCCTGATGAGCGCCCTCGGCCAGAAACGGACGGATGCCGCGCAGGAGCTTCTGCCCGAAAAACAGGAAGACTTCAAGGGCCGCACCATCCTGCTGGTGGAGGACAACGAGCTGAACCGCGAGATCGCGCTGGAAATTCTGAGCGAGTACGGCTTCCAGGTCGATACGGCCGAAAACGGCGCGGTGGCGGTGGAAAAAGTCCGCACCAGCGCACCGGGCCGCTACGATCTGGTGCTGATGGATGTGCAGATGCCGGTCATGGACGGCTACACCGCCACCCGGCAGATCCGCGCTTTGGAGGACCCGGCGCTGGCCGGGATCCCCATCCTCGCCATGACGGCCAACGCCTTTGACGAAGACCGCCGCAATGCACTGGCAAGCGGCATGAACGGCTTTTTGTCCAAGCCGATCATCGTCGGCGACCTGGTGCAGGAGCTGCGCAAGATCTTATAAGATGCGCACTCCCCTTTCCCGCCGTCTTGACAAGCCCGGCGCATCTGGTACAATACAACAAAGGCTCTGCGGCGGCCTCATTCCACCTTGCGGCCGTACACTCCGGGAAAGGAACTTCATCATGGATTCGAACACCAAACGTTCTCTGCTCGTCACCGTTGTGGGGGTAACACTTTTTGTTGCACTGCTGCGGTTTTCGGATGTGCTCGCCTTTGCGGCACGTCTTGTGGATCTGGTGCTGCCCATTCTGGCGGGCGGCATCCTGGCACTTTTCATCAACGTGCCCATGACCGGGCTGGAAAAGCGGCTGAAGCAGCTGTTCCGCAAGGCCAAAAAGCAGCCGCCGGACAAGACCCTTCGTCTCCTCAGCTTTTTCATTACGCTGGTCGGCATCGTGCTGGTGCTGGTGCTTGCGCTGACCCTGCTGGTGCCGGAACTGGTCAAATCGTTCCACAGCCTTTATCTGCAGATCGAGTCGAACATCCCCCGCTGGACCGCCTACCTCAGCGCACAGGACGCCGACATGGGCTGGCTGATGCACTGGCTGGAGGGCATCAACTGGGAGCAGCTGCTCCACAAAGCCGCCAACAGCATCGACAAGGTGCTGGTCAATGCGGTAGGTGCCGTATCCGCCACGGTGAACGTTATCGTAACGGCCTCCTTCGCCCTCATCATCTCCGTCTATCTGTCGCTTGGGACGGAGAGCCTTGGCCGACAGGCCCATACGCTGGTGTGCGCGTATCTGCAGCCCCGCCACGCCGCCGGGCTGCTCCGGTTCTGCCGGCTGTTCCGGCAGTCCTTCGCCAATTTCCTGACCGGCCAGTGCAGCGAGGCGGTGATCCTCGGCGTTCTCATGGCCTTTGCGTTTTCCGTTTTTCAGCTCCCCTACGGCAGTCTGGTGGGGATGCTGACCGCCATCTGTGCCATCATCCCCTATGTGGGTGCCCTCATCTCCTGCGTGGTCAGCGTGGTCCTTGTGCTGCTGGTGGACCCGATGCTGGCGATGCGCTGCCTCATCGTTTACCTCGCGGTGCAGTTCATCGAGAACCAGTTCATCTACCCCCGTGTCGTGGGCAAATCCGTCGGGCTTTCGCCGCTCTACACCCTGATCGCCGCCATGATCGGCGGCAACCTCTTCGGCATCCTCGGCATCATCTTCTTCATCCCGCTGACGGCGGTGGTCATCGAGCTTGTGAAAGAGGACGCCTGCCGACGCCTGCAAACCAACGGGAACCAGACCTGAGACCCCAGCCCCCGGAATGCGCCCGCCGCGCTCCGGGGGCGTTTTTGTCGGCCCGGCCCTGTTTGCCGGGTTTCTTTTTTCTTGCCTTTTCCCCCGGTGTGTGCTATACTTTTCCTCGAACTGAATAGAAAACAGCAGGTGCGTTCCGCCCATGCCTCCGGGCAGCGGCAGGAACGTTAAAAGGGAAGCGGGTGCAGATCCCGCACGATCTCGTCACTGTGATAAGGAAGTCTACTGTCCGGGTGCTTTGGGCACCGGCCACTGAACCGTCCGGTCTGGGAAGGCGGCAGCAGGCGTTGAACTGTCAGTCAGGAAACCTGCCCGCTGTTGGTACGGGGGCATCTGCCCCAGATCACGAGGAATTGGTTGTACCAAAAAGCCCGAACCATCGTAAGGGGTCTTTTTGTTTTGCCGTCCCGCAAGCAAAAAGGCCCTTTTTCGCTGTTCGGGTCCTCTTTCCTGTGCCCTTCTGTTCAGCGCCGCAATGTTTCAAACAGGAAAGGAAGCTCACACATGAGAAAACGCACTCTCCACAAGACGGCGGCCGCCCTGACCGCCCTGGCACTCTGCGCCGGTGTTCTGACCGGCTGCGGCGGGGCCGCAAGTTCCACCGCTGCCTCCAGCACGGCAGGCTCTGCCGCTGCCAGCAGCGAAATTTCGAGCGAGGAGGCCGATGAATTGGCCGCACAGAATGTCGCAGACCTGATCGACGCCATCTACGTGCAGGAGCGCACCGATGACACGGACGCCCAGTGCGCTGCCGCCAAGGCTGCCTGGGACGCCCTGACCGACGCCCAGAAGGAGCTGGTGGAAGGCGAAGAGGCCGACCCCGACTACTTTGGCCGCGACACCGGCGATGCCTCCCAGGATGACCCCCGCAACGCGGACGACATCGGCGAGAACGAGCTGCTGGTCGTCAGCTTCGGCACCTCCTTCAACGCCAGCCGCGCCGCCGACATCAAGGGCATCGAGGATGCTCTGCAGGCGGCCTATCCGGACTGGTCTGTCCGCCGCGCCTTCACCGCTCAGATCATCATCAACCATGTCCAGGCCCGTGACGGCGAGAAGATCGACAACATGCAGCAGGCCATGGACCGCGCTGTGGCCAACGGCGTGAAGAATCTGGTCGTCCAGCCCACCCACCTGATGCACGGTGCCGAGTACGACGAGATGATGGAGATGATCGACAGCTACCGCGACAAGTTCGAGTCCGTCGCCGTGGCCGAGCCCCTGCTGGGTGAGGTCGGCGCAGATGCCACCGTCATCAACTCCGACAAGGAAGCCGTCGCCAAAGCCATCACCGCTGCGGCCGTGAAGGATGCCGGTTTCGACAGCCTGGATGCCGCCGCTGCCGAGAAGACCGCATTCGTCTTCATGGGCCACGGCACCTCGCACACCGCAAAGATCAGCTACAGCCAGATGCAGACCACCATGCAGACCCTCGGCTATAACAATGTCTTCATCGGCACCGTCGAGGGCGAGCCGGAGGAGACCGCCTGCGAGAACGTCATCGAGGCCGTCAAGGCTGCCGGTTACACCAAGGTCGTTCTGCGCCCGCTGATGGTCGTTGCCGGTGACCATGCCAACAACGACATGGCCGGTGCAGACGATGACTCCTGGCTGAGCGAGTTCAAGGCTTCCGGTGCATTTGAGGAAGTGGACACCCAGATCTCCGGTCTGGGCGAGATCTCCGACATCCAGCAGCTCTACATCGCACACACCAAAGCTGCGATCGAGTCCCTGAACGGCTGATATCGTGTGCCCCAATGCCCGAAGGGAGTGATCTTTTCGGGCATTTTTTATGGAGGATGCCCCCGCATGAGGAGGCACCCTCCCCCCATGGGCAGTTCTCTGCCCGTTCAAATCTGATCGTGAGGTATTTTGATCTATGCACTGCAAACAGTTTCTTTCCCTGTCCGTCGCTTCCCTGCTGCTGGCTGCTGCCCTGACCGGCTGCGGGGCGGCCTCTTCCACTGCAAGCTCTGCCGCAGGCTCGGAGGCCGCTTCGTCCGTGGCCTCCTCTGCTGCTGCATCCGAGACCGCTGCCGCCGCTCTGCCGGACGGCGTCTATACCGCCGAATTTGACACCGACAGCGGCATGTTCCACGCGAACGAAGCCTGCGATGGCAAGGGCACTCTGACGGTCGAAAACGGCACGATGACCTTCCACGTCAGCCTCGCTTCCAAGAAGATCGTCAACCTGTATGTCGGCATGGCCGCAGACGCCGACGCCAACAAAGCCGACTGGCTGCTGCCCACCACCGACACCGTCACCTACTCCGACGGCACCTCCGAAGAGGTCTACGGCTACGACATCCCCGTCGCCGCCGTAGACGAGGACTTCCAGCTGGCTCTTCTGGGCACCAAAGGCAAGTGGTACGACCACACCGTCAGCATCCGCAATGCGGAGCCCAAGGCGGAAGCGGCTGCTGAGACGCCCGCCGACGGCGAGTACAATGTGAATGTCGTGATGGAAGGCGGTTCCGGCCGCGCCACGGTGGACAGCCCCGCCGCACTGACCGTGGCCGACGGCAAGATGACCGCCACCATTGTCTGGAGCAGCCCCAACTACGACTACATGATCGTGGACGGCGAGAAGTATCTGCCCACCAACACCGAGGGCAACTCCACCTTTACGATCCCCGTTGCCGCGCTGGGCACGCCCCTCTCCGTCACGGCCGACACCGTGGCCATGAGCACCCCGCACGAGATCGAATACACCCTGACGTTCACGCTGGCGTAACGGCTCCCCCCTTTGTGGGGTAGCTGCGCCCGCGTACCTTCGAAGGCGCAAGGCTGATACCATGAAACTGACCAGACAACAATTCTTAAAAGCGCTCCCCGCCTCTGCGCTTTTGCTGGCGGGCTGTGCGGCAAAGCAGACGGCCCCGGCCAACACGGAGGCGCTGGTGTTCGACCACGCCTATCCGCTGGACTACGCCCGACAGTTCACCGCCGACTGCTACGAAGGCGGTTCTACCCTGCTGACCCTGACCGGGTCGGGGGAACAGTTCCTCGTCCTGCCGGAAGATGCCGCCGAGGTGGACGGCCTGCCCGCCGGAGTCACGGCCCTGCGCCAGCCGGTGCAGAATATCTATCTCGTCTCCACCTCGGTGATGGACCTGTTCCTCCATCTGGACGCGCTGGACTGCATCACCCTCTCCGGCACTCAGGCCGCCGGCTGGCATCTCGACGAAGCCAGAGCCGCCATGGAGGCCGGGCGCATCGCCTACGCGGGCAAGTACAGCGCCCCGGACTATGAGCAGATCCTCGCTTCCAACTGCGGCCTTGCCATCGAGAACACGATGATCCTCCACACACCGGAGGTCAAGGAGCAGCTGGAACGGTTCGGCATCCCGGTGGTGGTGGAGCGCTCCAGCTACGAGAGCAGTCCGCTGGCCCGGATGGAGTGGATCAAGTTCTGGGGCATCCTGCTGGGCCGGGAGACCCTTGCCGAGCAGGTGTTCCAAAAGCAGGTGGAGCGCATCCAGCCGCTTCTGGAACAGGCCCCCACCGGCAAGACCTGTGCGTTCTTCTCCATCACGGCCAACAACCTCGCCAACGTCCGCAAGGGCGGCGACTATGTGGCCCAGATGATCGGGATGGCCGGGGCCGATTATGTGTTCTCCGACCTGACCGACAGCGGCAATAACCTTTCCACCATGAACCTCCCGCTGGAGGATTTCTACGCCGGGGCAAAGGACGCCGATGTTCTCATCTACAACAGCACCATTGAAGGCATGGTCGCCACCATCGACGAGCTGGTGGCAAAATGTGCCCTGCTGGCCGACTTCCGGGCCGTGCAGAGCGGGAACGTCTGGTGCACCACCCAGAGCTTTTTTCAGCAGAGCATGGAGCTGGCCGATTTTGTGATCGACCTGCACCGCGTTCTGACCGAGGACGCCCCCGACGGCCTGCACTTCCTGACACCGGTGACGTAACTTTTCCAGAAAGGACCCGCATGACTACCCAAAAACGCCTTCTCTTCTCCTATGGCATCCTGGCCGTTCTGCTGGCGGTGCTCTTTGCAGCCAACCTCTTCTGGGGCAGCGTGGCACTGACGCCGGAGGCCGTGCTTTCGGCCCTGCTGGGCCGCGGGCAGGACGCACTCTCGGTGCGCATCATCACCCAGCTGCGCCTGCCCCGCGCCGTGATGGTCGTGTTGCTGGGCGCAGCGCTCTCGGCGGCGGGCTATCTGTTGCAGACCTTTTTCGCCAACCCCATCGCCGGGCCCTTTGTCATGGGCATTTCCAGCGGGGCCAAGCTGGCGGTGGCGCTGGTCATGGTGGTGTTCCTGAACCAGGGGCTGCTCACAAGCTCCCTCACCCTCATCCTGGCCGCGTTCGCGGGGGCCATGGCCGCCATGGCCTTTGTGCTGGCGGTCTCCCGCCGGGTGCAGCGGATGAGCATTCTGGTCATCTGCGGCGTCATGATCGGCTACATCTGCTCGGCCATCACCGAATTTGTGGTGGCCTTTGCGCAGGACTCGAACATCGTCAACCTCCACAACTGGTCGCAGGGCAGCTTTTCCGGCATGACCTGGGGCAATGTCCGGGCGGCGGCGCTCGTGGTGCTGCCCGCGCTGGCGGCAGCGTTCTGCCTGTCGAAACCCATGTCCGCCTACCAGATGGGCGAGGCCTACGCCCAGAGCGTCGGCGTCAACGTCAAGCGGTTCTCCCGCACACTGGTGCTGCTCTCCAGCCTGCTGGCCGCCTGCGTCACGGCCTTTGCCGGGCCGATCTCCTTTGTGGGCATCGCGGTGCCGCACCTCGTCAAGCAGCTGCTGGGCAGCGCCCGGCCGCTGTTCGTCCTGCCGGGCTGCTGCCTGGGCGGGGCGGCGTTCTGCCTGCTGTGCGACCTCATCGCCCGCAGCCTGTTCGCCCCCACCGAGCTTTCCATCAGCGCCGTGACGGCGGTGTTCGGCGCACCGGTGGTCATCTGGCTGCTCATCCGCCGGAATCAGGAGGGTGCACGATGAACGAATTTTCCTGCGAGGCACAGGACCTCGCCGTCGGCTACGGCAAAGCACCGCTGGCCGAGCATATCGCGCTGGGCGTCCGACCAGGTCAGATCCTGACCCTCATCGGGCCGAACGGCGCGGGCAAATCCACCCTGCTCAAAACACTGGCGGGCCAGCTGGCGCCCATGGGCGGCGCGGTGCTGCTGGACGGACAGGATCTGACCGCCTACACCGGCAGCGCCCGCGCACAGCGGCTCGCCCTCATGCTCCCCCACACCCGCCGCACCGAGCTGACCACCTGCTTCGAGTTTGCCGCAGCCGGGCGCATCCCCTACACCGGGCGGCTGGGCCTCCTCTCCGAGGCCGACCGGCAGGCCGTGCGCGATGCGCTGGCTCTGGTGGGGGCTTCCGCTCTCGCGGAGCGGGACTTCAACTGCATCAGCGACGGCCAGCGCCAGCGCATCCTGCTGGCCCGCGCCATCTGCCAGCAGCCGGAAGTCATCCTGTTGGACGAGCCGACGTCTTTTCTGGACATCAAGGGCAAGATCGAGCTGCTGAGCATCCTGCAAACACTGGCCCACACGCAGCACCTTGCCGTCCTCGTCAGCCTGCACGAGCTGGACATGGCGCAGAAGATCGCAGACGCCGTGGTCTGCGTCTCCCCGCAGGGTGTCTCCGGCGTTCTGACGCCCCAGGAGGCTTTTGCGCCGGAGAACATCCAGACCCTCTACCGCCTGAGCCGGGAGCAGTACGAAGCGCTGTTCGGCCCCCCGAAACCTGCGAAGCCAAGATTCGAGCACTACGTCCGCAGCGGGCAGAAACTGCTGCGCTGCGGCTACACCACCGGCACCTGTGCAGCGCTGGGCGCGGCGGGCGCGGCCCGGCTGCTGCTGACCGGAAAGGCCCCGGAGACGGTGGCGCTGCGCACACCGAAGGGCATCGTCGTGGAGGTAGCCCCGCTGTTCTGCCGCCGCGCCGGGCCGGGGGCCGAATGCGCCATTGAAAAGGACGGCGGCGACGATGTGGATGTGACCACCGGCCTGCCCATCGTCGCCACGGTGGAGCTGCTACCCGGCACCACGGAAGTCCGCATCGCGGGCGGGCCGGGCGTAGGCCGAGTCACCCGGCCGGGGCTGGACCAGCCCGTAGGCGAAGCCGCCATCAACCACGTCCCCCGCCGGATGATCGCCGAAGCCCTGCAGCGGGAGGCCGAAACGGCATGTTACACCGGCGGCTTTGCCGTGACCCTCTCCATTCCGGGCGGCGAAGAAGTGGCCCGGCGCACCTTCAACCCCCACATCGGGGTCGCGGGCGGGCTGTCCATCCTCGGCACCAGCGGCATCGTAGAGCCCATGAGCCAACAGGCCATTCTGGACACCATCCAGCTGGAAATGAACCAGGCGGCGCTACGCGTCCAAACCGAAGCCGGGCCACGGCGGCTCATCCTGGCCCCCGGCAACTATGGGCTGGACTACCTTGGCACGGCCTACCCGGAGTTTGCTTCCATCCCGGTCGTCAAGACCTCCAATTTCATCGGCGACACGCTGGATATGGCCGCTTCTGCCGGGTTTGAGGACGTGCTGCTCGTGGGCCATGTGGGCAAGCTCTGCAAGCTGGCGGGCGGCATCATGAACACCCACTCCCACACGGCGGACTGCCGCACCGAGCTGTTCTGCACCCACGCCGCCCTCTGCGGGGCCAGCCGGGAGACCTGCCGCGCCCTGTTCGAAGCCGCCACCACCGACGCCTGCCTCGACCTTCTGGATGCGGCAGGCCTCCGCGCCCCGGTGCTGGAAAGCCTGCTGGCGGCGGTGCAGCTCCATCTGGACCGCCGCGCCGCCGGGGCGTTCCGGGTGGGTGCCATCCTCTTTTCGAACCAGCACGGTCCGCTGGGCCAGACTGAAACGGCGGCACAGATCCTGAACGACTGGAAGGAGCGATAATATGGTACATTTTGTTGGTGCCGGGCCCGGCGCACCGGACCTCATCACCCAGCGCGGCGCGGCCCTGTTGCAGGGGGCCGACTGCATCATTTATGCAGGCAGCCTTGTCAACCCGGCCCTGCTGGGGCTGGCAAAGCCGGGCTGCGCCATCTACAACAGCGCCGAGATGACGCTGGAGCAGGTGCTCGGCGTGCTGCGGCAGATGGAAGCCGCCGGTAAGACCACCGTGCGGCTCCACACCGGCGACCCCTGCCTGTTCGGAGCCATCCGGGAGCAGATGGATGCGCTGGATGCCGACGGGATCGCCTACGATGACACGCCCGGCGTTTCCAGCTTCTGCGGCGCGGCGGCCGCGCTGAACGCCGAGTACACCCTGCCCACCGTCAGCCAGACGGTCATCATCACCCGGATGGAGGGCCGCACCCCGGTGCCCGAACGGGAAACGCTGGCCCGCCTCGCTTCCCACGGGGCCACGATGGTCATCTTCCTCTCCATCGGCCTCGTTGACAAGGTGCAGGAGGCTCTGCTGCAAGGGGCCTACACCCCCGGAACGCCTGCCGCTGTGGTCTACAAAGCCACCTGGCCGGAAGAAAAAATCGTGCGGTGCAGCGTTGGAACGCTGGCCGAAAGCGTCCATGCGGCGGGCATCACCAAGACCGCGCTCATCGTGGTGGGCGACTTCCTCGGCACCCGGTATGAGCGCAGCCGACTCTACGACCCCGCCTTCACGACCGAGTTCCGCAAAGGAGCCGACACATGAGCCGCGCCTATGCCGCCTTTACCGAGACCGGGCTGGCGCTGGCAGAAACGCTGGCGCGCGCTCTTCCCGGCCCTGTGACCCGCTGCGGGCACGGCGGGCCTTCGCTGGCGGAGTGGACCGCCGCCGCGTTTGCCCAAAACGAGGCCCTGATCTTTGTGGGGGCCCTGGGCATTGCGGTGCGGGCCATCGCGCCGTTTTGCCGCAGCAAGGCCAGCGACCCGGCGGTCGTGGTCGTGGACGAATGCGGACACTTTGCGGTGCCGCTGTTGTCCGGCCATCTGGGCGGTGCCAACGATCTGGCGCGGGCCATCGCGGCCCTCTGCGGGGCTGTCCCGGTCATCACCACGGCCACCGATGCCCACGGCCTCTTTGCCGTGGACGAGTGGGCAAGGCATCACAACTGCCGGGTGCTGGAACCCGAACGCATCAAGACTGTCAGCGGGAAACTGCTGGCCGGGGAGCCGGTCTTATTCTGGTCGGAGTTTCCCATCGCAGGCCCGGCCCCGGCCGGGGTGAATGCAGCACCAGCGCCGGAAGCTGCCGACTTTGCTCTGACCCTCTCCCCCGCCGGGAATGCCCTGCATCTGACCCCGCGCATCGGGGTGCTGGGCATCGGGTGCCGGCGCGGGACGACGGCAGAGCAGCTGGAAGCCGCCTTTTCCGCCTTCTGTGCCGCCCACACACTGGCCCCGCAGTGCATCACAGCCGCCGCCAGCATCGACCTGAAACAGAACGAGGCCGGGCTTCTTGCGTTCTGCGCGGCGCACCGGTGGGGCCTCTCGTTCTTCTCTGCCGAAGCGCTGCAGACCGCCCCCGGCAGCTTTACCCCTTCTGCCTTTGTCCGGAACGTCACCGGTGTGGACAATGTCTGCGAGCGGGCGGCCGTTCTGGCGTCCGGCGGAAGCATCCGCATCCCCAAACAGGCGGGCGGCGGCGTGACCTTTGCGCTGGCCCTTTCCCCCTTTGCCCCAGATTGGAGGGTTCTTTCATGACGAACACCGTTTTTGTGGTCGGGCTTGGCCCCGGCGGCCCGCAGTTTCTGACCGCACAGGCGCAGAGCGCCTTAACGCAAGCCGAGGTGCTGTGCGGCTATACGGTCTATCTGGACCTTGTGCGCCCCTATTTCCCGGAAAAAGAATATTACTCCACCGGCATGACCCAGGAGATCGACCGCTGCCGCTGGGCGCTGGAAACGGCCCGGCACGGCAAAGTCGTTGCGCTGGTCTGCTCCGGCGACGCCGGGGTCTACGGCATGGCCAGCCCCCTGCTGGAGCTGGCTGAGCAGTTCCCGGAGGTCGCCGTGGAGGTAGTGCCCGGCCTGACGGCGGCTCTCAGCGGCGGGGCCGTGCTGGGTGCCCCGCTGGCCCACGATTTCTGCGTCATCTCCCTGTCAGACCGGCTGACCCCCTGGGCCGTCATCGAGCGGCGGCTGGCGGCAGCAGCGATGGGCGATTTCTGCGTCGCACTGTACAACCCCTCCTCCAAGGGCAGGCCGGACTATCTGGCCAGAGCCGTCCGCATCCTGCTGGACCACGGCAAACCGCCGCAGACCGTCTGCGGGCTGGTGCGGAACATCGGGCGCGAGGGGCAGGCCCACCGCATCCTGACCCTGGCGGAACTGGAAACCGCCCCGGTGGATATGTTCACCACCGTCTTCATCGGCAACACCGCCACCCGGCAGCTGGGCGGAAAGATGGTCACACCGAGGGGGTATCGCGCATGAAGATCGTCGTGTTCAGCGGCACCACCGAGGGCCGTCTGTTCTCCCGCCAGCTGGCCGCGCAGGGGGCCGAAGTCCTCGTCAGCGTAGCAACCCCGCTGGGAGCCGAAGAGCAGGGCCGTTTGCAGGGTGTCACCGTCCACTGCGGGCGGCTGACGCCGGAGGAAATGACCACCCTGCTGCAGGGGGCCGCCCTCTGTGTGGACGCCACCCATCCCTATGCGGTGGACGCCACCAAAAACATCCGGTCTGCGTGTAAAACCGCCTGCATTGAGTATCACCGCCTGCTCCGGGCCGAAAGCCCACTCCCGGCGGGGAGCATGGTCTTTCCGTCGGCTGCACACGCGGCAGAGTTTCTTGCAAACACCTGCGGCAATCTCCTGCTGGCCACCGGGGCCAAGGAGCTCGCGGCCTTTTCCGGCATCGAGCCTGCCCGCCTGTTCCCCCGTGTGCTGCCCACCCCGGAGGGCATCGCAGCCTGCGAGGCCGCGCACATCCCCCACAAAAACATCATCGCGATGCAGGGCCCCTTCTCCTATGCGCTGAATCGGGCCCTGCTGGAACAGTTCCACATCCGCTTCCTCGTCACGAAGGACGGCGGTGCAGCGGGCGGCTTTTCCGAGAAGGCACAGGCCGCGCAGGACACCGGCGCACAGCTCATCGTCCTCCGCCGCCCCGCAGAGCAGGGCGAAACGGCGGAGCAGATCCTGACCCGCTGCAAGGAGGTGCTGGCATGGTCACACTGATCGGAATGGGGGCCGGGCTGTCCGGCTCCCTGACCGCCGAAGGGCTTGCGGCTCTGCAACAGGCCGACCTCATTTTAGGCGCCCGGCGGCTGCTGGAGCACCTGCCGGACGGCTGCACCGAACACCGGAAGGCCCTGTACAAACCGGAGGAGATCCTGACCTGCCTTGCGGAGCATCCGGAGGGAGACGCGGCCCTGCTGTACAGCGGCGACACCGGATTTTATTCCGGGGCTTCCAGGCTGCTGCCCATGCTGCGGGCCTGCGGCATCTCCTGCCGCGTCCTGCCCGGCATCTCCAGCGTCCAGCTGCTCGCGGCGGCGGTCGGCCGCCCCTGGCAGGACTGGAAACTCGTGGTGTTTTTCTTGATGGCATTGAAATAAACAATCCTTCTCTGCCTTCAATAACCTTGATGTCGTGAACAACAAAGCATTCATCAATTGTGATTGATGCAACTGCTTTAAGTTTGTTGTCATCTTTTTTTACGATTCTGATTCTTACGTCTGAAATTTTCAAGTTGAAATACCTTCCTTTTTTCAAGCTGTTTTTATTTTAAAACAAAATAAATGCATTTGGCAAACAAATTTAAGCCATTTAAGCAAAATTAAACCTCAAAACAAAAAATATTCAATTAAATTTAATAAAATGTTGACTAATATGGTTTTGTGTGCTAACATAAACGAGCAAAATAATTAGCGAGGTGAGACATGAAACAAGAAATTCATCCAAACTACCATGAGACAGAAGTTGTTTGCGCTTGCGGAAACACATTCACAACAAGATCAACATACAAAGATAAAGTTATGAAAATTGACATTTGTGACAAATGCCATCCATTTTTCTCAGGCAAACAAAAAGTTGTTGACACAACAGGAAGAATTGAAAAATTCAAAGCAAAACACAATATGTAAAAACAAAAGATGTCGCAAGACATCTTTTTTTTATTCATTTCATCACGTGAAAGCATTAACTTGATTAAATAACAAAACCACTTTATGTGTAACCCCTTCGCACCCACCAACAAAACACAAAGCGTTTTTCTTTTATCCAACTATGACATGGGTTATATGCAAAACAATGTAATATTAATTTGAATTGTAGGCACTTATATTTTTATTCGACTCATCCGATAAATCCTCCAAGAGTTGAGGCAGACTTTGCCTTAACTCTTCTTGTGAGCCAAACTGCATAAAACTGAAAGGTTTGTCAAGAGTTTGAGTGCAACCACACTCAAATGCATTTACTCTTGACAAATTTTTCATTTTATGCAACACAAAAACAAAAAGACAAAAGAAAAGGTTTTGAGCCAAAACTTCTCAAAACCCTTTTGTTTATTGTTTTTTGTTGACCTCTTGCCCCGCTCCGCCAAGGGCGCCGGGGTTTGGGGCTTGCGTTGCCCCAAAGGTTTTTTCGTTCTTTTTTGACTCCAAAAAAGAACATCAAATTCCTAATGCATCAAGGTCAGATTTGAATATCAAACTAAACAATGCAACTTGGAATGAATAGTCGGTCCCAATTGGATCATTTGCATTCTTTTCAACATCAAGCACAATTTCAAGAAACGAAGTGTTCACATTGTTTTCATTAAAGACCGACACACAACCAAATCCGTTTTTTGAAGCAATTGGGTTGTATATATTTGTGTCAGGATTGTTTGTTCTTGCCGTTGGAGCAGCAACAAAATTATTGTTGTCAAAAACATCAATCGCAAAGTATCCGTTGTCAACGCCAAAATCCATATCACTTGAATCATTGTCAATCATGTCATACGCCCCACCCTTAACCTCAATGGTTTTTGGTGTGGTGGTGCGAATGGTTTGTCCATCAAAGTATCGATAATACATGTTGATTTTGAGATCTCTTGCACTTTGGAATGCAATCCAGCAGAAAGAAAATTCATCTTTTTCTTCCGCCATCAAGACAAGCGACTGATATTCCGCCTTTGGAACAAGTTGAAAATAATCTCCAGTCGAACTTATTGCAAGTCTTGAATCCTTGAAAGCAGTTCGTGAATACCAATAATATTTTGTTTCCGAATTGATTTTTCCGTCAACAAGTTGTTCAACATATGCACGATAGTTTCTGTTGTTGTTCAGTTGGTCATTTCCGTCTTTATCAGAAAGTGCTTTTGAACCAACAACACAATTAATTATGTAGTCCTTAATTTTCTTTGCATCGTCAAGAGAAAAACCAAAATATGTTGTTTTGTCAAAGTATTCTGCTTGCAAATCACCCAAAATTGCGTCAAAGTTTGGTTTTCCATCAGTGATGGCAACACTTTGCCCACGATAAGAAATTTGCGGATAGCCCTCAGAATCAAACGAGCCGCCAACAACAATCATGTTTTGAAAATCAGTTCTTCCAAGCAAAATTTCATACAAAACAACTTCCATTGATTCTGCATATAGTTTTGAGTAGAAATTTTGATATTCTCCTGAAGTGTATAATCCATGTGTTTCGACGGAGTTTACATAAGTGTTTTTAACATTTGGAGCAGCCCCTACACCTAATGGAATTTCGTCGTTTTGAAAAGACCAATTCCATTTTTTGTTAGTATTTGCCATAATCATGTCAATTTTCATTCCAGAAACATCTGCGATTGCATCTTCTGCTTGATATCTTATTGAGTCATAATAATAGACGTTTTGATTTTCGCCAAAACCTTTGCCTGCACCATAAGTCGATGCAAAATCTTCAACAAGTTCTTTTGAAAGGTCCGCAATATTATTTTTTGCTTCTTCGTCAGTGCCTGTCCCACGATATCCAAGTTTGAATTTGTTTGGAACAAATTGCGCCGATTGATTGCCGGAACCCCCGCTTCCGCCAGAGCCACCACTTCCGCCCGATCCACCCTCGTTCTCGTCCCAATCGTCAGGGTCAACAATCGCACAGCCTGCAAAAAGCACGCAACAAACACTGAGTAGCAAAACAAGCAAGAGTGCAAATATTTTTGTTTTTTGACTTTTTGTTTTAACTTTTGTTTTCATATAAATAGTTTAACACTTTTATAAAATAAAAATCAAGATAAAACAATAAAAAGGTTTAATGAGATTTCTCCCCAAGGGTCGAGGCGTTGAAGCCTGAGGACGAAATGACATGCTCCAAGAGATTAACTTCTTAAAAGCGAATTGTATGACACTCTTGTGATTTATCGCTATTAACCAAGTTTTAGTGTTATAAAATCCAAGAGTTGAGGCATTCTTTGCCTTAACTCTTCTTATTAGCCAAATTGCATAAACAACAAAACAATGTCAAGTGTTTGAGAGCAAGCGTTCTCAAATTCACTTGCACTTGACATTGTTTTGCGTTTATGCTTCACGAGGACAAGAATAAAAAGAAAAAGTTTTGCTCCCAATTTGAGCAAAACTCTTTTTTTCGTAGTCCGAGTTGACCTCTTGCCCCGCTCCGCCAAGGGGCGTTTCGGGTGGTGTGGAGGGAATCGCAACCCTCCACGCTTTTTGGTTCTTTTTCGCAACTCGAAAAAGAACATCAACCTAGCAAGTTATTTTTGCATAGTAATTTCGCGAGCGTTCTTTCACACCAAAGCCATTTGCTTTTATTGTGAAGTTTGGATCACAATACCACTCATAATTTTCAAGTCCATCACAAAGAGAAAAATCTTGACGCCTTGAAAGTTTGATAACATATATCTTGCTTCCTTCAAGATAGAAATTAAGTTTTCTTGGGGCAAAGAAATAAATTGCAAGAACCATGCCAACCAAAGACAAGCTCGCAATCAAAATCCAAATCCAAAGATATGGGTGTGGTTTGTTCGCTGAAACAATAATAATGCTATCTGTTGGCACGTCAGAAAGGGCAAAAGCTCCACGATTTATGACATATGAAAGTTCTTTGAGTTCTCCAGATGCGGTATACTCAAAAATCCTATAGTTGTTTGATGTTGCATAATCTTTTGGAAGCTCCATCAAAAGAGTCATTTCAGAATAATTTCCGCTTTGCATATTCGGTGCAATTTTTATCATTTCAATAATTTCTTCAGTGTAAGCGAGTTGCTTTTTAACCGCTTTTTTCACGGTGCGCTTTTGACTTCTCGAAATATCTGTTGCTGAATATGAATTTCCCAAACAAAAACCATCATCATGAATAATTTCAATTTTGCCAATTTTCCCGCTAGACTTGTCCGAAATTAGCGTTCTTGGGAGAACACGAACAGTGAGATAAACTGAGTCTGGCACAGAATAGGTCATTGTTTCGTCTGCAGTTATTCTTATTTGATATTCGCCAATTTCAAGAAATTCGTTAAGAACTTCAACTTCTCCGGCAGTGGTTATACGCATAAGTTTTAGTTCTTGGTCAGAATTAATCAATATTTTGCGTGAAAAATCAAGAGAATAAGGCGTGCCATCATAAACAAACTCACACAAATTATTTTCATAAAGCGAAGTAATCACAGGCTTTGTTTTTTCAGTTCTAATCGAAACGTTTTGAAGTGCATAATTTTCAAAATTTTTGAATTTTGGTTCAACTTTTGGCATAAAAAGTGAAAAACATGCCAAAAATGTCAACACCAACAAACAAATTGTTAAAAAGGTAAATATCTTTTGTGTCTTCTTCATCATTCACTCCTGAGTGCCACAACTGGATCTTTCTTTGATGCAATGCGTGCTGGAATAAGTCCAGAAATCAGTGTCAGAACAAAACTTACTGCAATCAATATGAGAGCATGGTCAAATTTCAGCACGGCGATGTTTTTAAGTCCACCAGAAACCTTTGCAATAATTGCATTGACTGGGAAACAGAGAATATATGTTAACACAACTCCAATCAGTCCTGCAAACAAACCAATGATAAATGTTTCTGCGTTAAACACTCTTGCGATGTCACGTTTTCTTGCTCCAATACTTCTGAGAACTCCAATTTCTTTTGTTCTTTCAACAACCGAAACATAGGTTATGATTCCAATCATAATTGATGAGACGAGCAGCGAAATTGCGGCAAACGCAATGAGAACATACGAGATGATGTTTATGAGTTCGCCAAGCGTTCCAGTAAGCACTTCGGTGGCATCTGTATACACAATTTTGTTGTGTGCTCCATTTTCACTTGCATTCCAATCATCAATCAGCTTGAGCACTTCCGCTTTCCCGTCAAAGTTTTTTGGATATAGATAAATTCCTGTTGGGATTGTGCTTGCTCCAACCATTTGAAGTCCGAGGTTTGTTGCTTCTTCCGCAGTCATGTCAATATCAAACGAAGATTTGACAAATCCAACAATTTCAGCCGGTTTGTTGAAATTTTGAATTCCCAAACCAAAGCCTTTGAGTTCTGAAATATCCACTGTGAAAGGAACATAAAATTTTCCGTCTTCGATTGATTTTTTAACAATCAATGAGTTTTTGCAGTCTTGTTGATAACTTGTTGCAAGTTCTGGAAGATACATAATTCCCGCATCAAAAACCTCAACAACAATATCTTCTCTTGGTTTCATAACCCCGCAAATCGAAAGCGTTTCGCTTGCCCCGTCAAATGCTGTTTGATAGTCAGCTTTTGCAAGGGTCGAAAACTCCGTGACGTTTCCTTCGCTGTCATAAACCGGCGTGTAATATGTGTCATTTGAAATAACTTTATAGGTTTTGCCGATAACATCTGAATACAAAATTCTCTCATATTCACCTTCAGAATTTACTGAAACCGCAATGCCAAGCTTTGTGAGCATATCCGTCGATAGTGCACCAGTGGAATTAAGAACCAAAAGCACTTCGTTTTTGTTTTTAGGATATTTTCCTTCAACAATGTCATAGTTTGAAAGAACAAAATCTTTGTCTGCAAGTCCTTCATAAAACAAACTTGAAGACGTTCCATAAATGCTGCTTGTTGTTGGTTTTGTGTCAACAAAAATAATTCCTTCGCTTCCCTCTGTCAAAACTTTTAGATTTGTTGCATATGTGAATTGAACTGACGAAAGAGATTTTCTGTCCCCTTTTTTGTTATCCTCTTCAATGTAGTCATTAATATATTTGACAAATTTATCAGAAATAAAGTTGTAGTTCCCCATTTTTGCAATAATCGTGCTTGGGTTATAAACTCCAAACGAGCCTTCTTCTTCGCTTGTTCCCACCTTGTTGCTTTCGCCCATAAAAGACGAAAGTGAAGAATAATCAATCGCCACCGTCGACACCGCAATCGGGTATCCGCCAAGCGTGTCAGTCTGCATTTTGTTGATGTAGTTTGTGAAGCCGTTTGAGATTGCAAGAACAAGTGCAACACCAATAATCCCAATGCTTCCCGCAACACTTGTGAGAATTGTTCGCCCTTTTTTTGTGATTAAATTTTTGAGCGAAAGCATGAACGCTGTGAAGACCGACATTGAAGATTTTTTCTTTTTGAATGCTTTTTTGTCGTTTTTTTGCAAATTTTGTGCATTTTGTGGCAAAGTTTCAATAATTCTTTCAAGAGCATCGTCATTTTCACTTGGTGGATTGCTGTCGTCAATAACTTTTCCGTCAAGCAGTTTTATGATTCTTGAAGAATATTTCTCGGCGAGCTCTGTGTTGTGTGTCACCATGATGACAAGTCGTTCTTTTGAAATCTCTTTGATGAGTTCCATAATTTGAACACTTGTTTTTGAATCCAATGCTCCGGTTGGTTCGTCAGCAAGAAGAATTTCGGGATTATTGACAAGCGCACGAGCAATTGCAACTCTTTGCATTTGCCCACCCGAGAGTTGATTTGGTCTTTTCTTGCATTCGTTTTTCAACCCAACCCTTTCAAGCACCGCCATTGCTCTCTGTTTTCTTTCCTTGCTCGAAATTCCCGCAAGAGTGAGAGCAAGTTCAACATTCCCCAAAACCGAAAGGTGTGGAATGAGGTTATAACTTTGAAAAACAAAACCAATTGAATGGTTGCGATATGTATCCCAATCTCCGCCTTTAAATTTTTTTGTTGACTGCCCCTTGATAATCAGGTCACCACTCGTATATTGGTCAAGTCCACCAATAATATTGAGCATAGTTGTCTTTCCGCAACCACTTGGCCCCAGAATTGAAACAAATTCATTATGTCGAAAAGCCATGCTAACACCTTTTAGTGCTGGCACAACATTGTCTGCAAGTTTGTAGTCTTTTTTTATGTCTTTTAGTTCAAGAATATACTTTCCCATGTCTTTATTTTACCACTAGAGTTATTTATAGTCAATTTTATTTAAAAAGGTGCAAAAAAAACGGCACGTTTACACGATAAAAACACAGAACTTAATAAATTTTTCGTGTTCACTCATATTCTCTTCCATTTTTTTTGCGAATATGCTATGATAAAAAATCACATAGGAGTATATATGAAAAAATATTTAATTCTCACTGTCACTGCTGGCGAAGGCCACAACTCAATCGCAAAAGCCATTGAAAATGAACTTGGCAAAAATCCAGAAAACATAATTGAAAAAGTTGATATTTTCAAAGAGTTTGCAAAACCATCAAAAGTCAAGTTTATTAATGACGGATACATACTTGCTTGCAAACATCTGCCAAAACTTTATAATTTGTTTTTCCGAATGTATCAAAAAAGGAATCCAAATAGACGAGACACTGCCCCCGCTCAAGGCACAGTTAAAAAAGAAACACCAAAACTTCTCAAACTCATTGAAGAAAAAAATCCAGATGTCATCATTTGCACGCATTTTTATCCCGCAACCATAATTACAAATTTGCGCAAAAAATATGACATTAAAGCAAAAGTTGTTTCAATTTTGTTCGATTACACTGTTCACCCATTTTTCGAGTGCGCAAATGGTGTGGATTTCATGTTTACGCCAGATAGTTCTTTCAATGATATTCTGATAAAAAAGGGTTATCGCGAAGAACAACTCAAAGACCTTGGACTTCCAGTCAAAACTGAATTTTCCGAATTTATGGATAAAAATGAAGCAAGAGAAAAACTCGGTTTCCAAAAAAATTTGCCACTCGTCATGATCATGCTTGGTGGCGGCGGATTTGGTGGTGCCGACAAAATGCTTAAAAAACTTCTCAAATGCAAACATAAAATTCAAATTGCAGTCGTCAATGGAAAAGACTCCGAAAGCAAAGAAAAAATTGATAAATTTCTTCAAAAAACCAAAACCGAACACATCATCAAAAATTATGGATTTATTGATTTTGTCTACACTTTGATGAGTGCGAGTGATATTCTTGTTGGAAAATCAGGCGGAGTTTCAGTCAACGAAAGCATGAACAAAAACCTTCCACTTGCCCTTTCACACAATCTTGTCGCACAAGAATATGACAACATGGTTTTCCTCACAACTCACAACGCTTGCATCAATCTCACAAAAAAATATACGCTCACAAAAGCCGTTGATGACCTTTGCGAAAACCCAAACAAACTTGAACAAATCAAGTCAAACATTCAAAAAATCAAAAAACCAAATGCAACACGCGACATTGTCAAGTTTTGCGAAGCATTATAGTTGTCCACATATCCACAAAAAATTATCCACCGCCATTGTGCATAAGTGGATAATTTTTTTGCATGAAAATTTCGACAGCCAAGTATATTACTTTATGAAATTTTTTGTGTTTAAGAAAAAACATATAATGTTGTTTTTAACAATTTTGCTCGTTGGAGTAATCGTTGTTGTTGCGACTTTATCTTTCATCAAAACAACAAGTCCCAAAAAAACCTACACTGTTGTTATTGATGCAGGTCATGGCGGAATCGACGGCGGAAGTGTTGGCGTTGTCACAAAAAATGACGAAAACCATCTCAATCTTGAATATGCAAAATGTCTAAAAACTTATTTTGAAAATTTTGACATCGGCGTTGTCATGACAAGAACCACTCTTGATGGCCTGTATTCTCCGACCGCCAAAAACAAGAAAAAAAGCGATATGCAAAAGCGCAAAGAAATCATTGAAAAAAGTGGGGCGGATTTGGTTGTTTCAATCCATATGAATAGTTTCCCAACAAGGTCTTCGCGTGGCGCACAAGTTTTTTATGACCAAAACAACCCGTCTGGGAAAGCTCTTGCCGAATCAATACAAAAACGATTTGTCCTCAATGTTGAAAACGCAAGAAAAGCACCAAAGCATGGAGATTATTTTATGGTTAACTGCACCCCCCTTCCCTCTGTTATTGTCGAATGTGGATATCTATCAAACCCCGATGAGGATCGACTTCTTTCGACAAAATCATATCGAGAAAAAATATGTTATTCAATTTTTTGCGGCGTTCTCCAATTTCTCGGAGTGAACAATGTCTAAAAATTTGACCTTTTGTCATTTTTATGAATTATGAAATACTTGAAGAACAATGGAGGAAAACATGAAAAACAGAAGTCGAGCCAAAAAAAATAACGACAATATGTTTGACAGCCTTGAAAAACTCAACAAACTTAGACTTGACGGAGCAATCACTCAAGAAGAATTTGAACAAATGAAATGATAATAATTGAATAAAAAACACGCCCAACGGCGTGTTTTTTTCTATTTTATTTCTCTTCCTTTTGAATTTGTGAATGTTCCACACAGAATCATAATGAAGTCAACAAGTGCTCCAATTCCAAACAACCCGCCGGTGAAAAGCCAAATCAACCCCGTCCCAATCTTTCCGACGACAAAACGGTGAATTCCAAAAATGCCAAAAAAGAAACATATTAATGCAAGTCCAGTTCTATTCATATTCCCTCCATTAATATGTTGCTCATTTTCTCATTTTTTATCAAACAATTAAAAACACGTCTTGATATAAACAAATTATTTCTTTGTTTGCTTCGCGCCGCAATGAGGGCATTCAAATTTGTTTTCCTCAAGTTCTGACCCACAATAGGCACACGTTCTTGATTTTTGAATATCGTTTGAAAGTTTTCTAGTCATGAATTCATTTTGTTCGGACATTTTTTTCATTCTGTTTTGTTTGACAACAGGGTCCATTGAATAGACAACACTCGTCACTCCAACCGAAACAAAAAGTCCAATCATCATGAGCGCTGCGCCTCCAAATATTTTTGAAGCTTTTGCGCTTTCCGCATCAAACCAACCGCTTTCGCCCATTGATGGAACATTGCCCGAAAGTGCGATAATCAAAACAATTATTCCCAAAACAAACAAGCACACGCCTGCAACAAGCGGAATTAAAAAATATTTTTTTGGCCTTTCTTTCATAAATTTCCTTTTGGATAAATTTTGCTTTCAATAAATTCAACCGTCTCACCAAGGTCAACATTTTCAATAACGTAGTCAAAATTGCCCTTGTGACTCTCTTCAAAGTCAAATCTTTCAAGGCGTTTTTCAACTTCTTTTTCGCCACGCTCAACAAGGCGTTTTTCAACCTCATCTTTTGGACAGGTCAGATATATCGAAACAATTTTGACTTTGTCCTTGAGTCGTGAAACATAATATTTTTGTCCCAAAACTCCAAGGTCTTTGATGTAATCATGTTTGCCTTCAATAATATCTTGAACAGACGAATTCAATGTTCCATAGATATTACCATGAATTTCTTCGTGTTCAAAAAGTTCGCCGTTTTCAAGTTTTGTTTGCATTTCATCAAAATTGAGATAAATATATCCCTTTCCAATTTCGTGTTCTCTTGGCTTTCTTGTTGAGCATGACATAAGATATTTGAGATTGTCATTTCTTTTGAGCAGTTCTTCAATAATTGTGTTTTTGCCCACCCCAGATGGTCCCGATATAATTATAAACATATAATCTCCTTTGTGTGTTTTTATTCTAACATTTTTGGGATTTTTGTCAAATAATATTATTGCTTTTATCAAATAAAAAGAACCCCATTTGGAGTTCTATTCAAAATAACGATCACAATCAACAGATTTGACAAAAACTGAATAACCTTGGTCAAAATCACTTGGTTTTATACAATTAAATTCGTCACCCGCTTGCACTTCCGAAAAGCCACACTTTTTGTAAAACTTTTCAAGACTATTTTGAGTTTGTTTTTCGTTTTCAACATCAAATGCACCCGCTTGAAGAACAATTGAACTGATATAAGAAAGAGAGCATAGTGATGGAAGAAAAGATGTCAGCATTTTTGTGGCAAATCCATTTCCGCGGCTTTGAGGGTCGGTCTCAATTTCGTCCACAAAACATCTGGTTTGGTTGTTTTTGTATCCCATTTTTTCCACTTTGATTGTTGCATTAAATAATGGCCCCACGAGTTCCTCGTCCTCAACTTTATAGCCCTCAATCTTTCCATGAGGCTTGAGAATGGTCAAATCATCTTCACTCTCAACATTTTGACTTTGATTTTGTTTTGAGAAATTTTTGTTCACATAATCACAAATTCCTTTGAGCGACATCATGTTTCCGCCGCCCAAAATATAATCTGTTGCGAGTTCAAGAATTCTTGAATTTTTTTGAAAATGGTTGGAAAAAGCATTAAAAACAGGTTCGCCGCCGTCAATCAAATTGTTTATTTCTGCAATATCTTTTTCAGAAACAGCTGTCACTTGTTTTGCTTGTGCATTATACATTTGAACAAAAGTGCCGTTATCGTTTTGATAAATGCTGACCGCGCTTGGTCGAACTCCATATTCTTTGCATATTTTTTGCTTTAACTCTTTTGTATCCATATATCCCTCAATCATTACATTATATATGTTATCAAATTATATTATTTTGTCAACAACAAAATTAAATCTTGACAACACTTGAAGCGGTGAGATTAGTGTCCGAAAGCCCCTCGCCTTTTTTCATCATAAAGTATGCCGCGCTGCCAATCATTGCCGCGTTATCCGTGCAAAGCGAAAGTTGGGGCATAAACAAATTGATGTTTTGTTTTTCGCACTCGCCTTTAAGCATTTCTTTAAGTCGCGAATTTGCTGAAACACCGCCAGCCACCACAAGTTTATCCATATTATATTCACGAGTGGCACGAGTTGCCTTTTTGACAAGTTCGGAGCAAACTTCTTCTTGAAATGACGCAGCAATGTCTGCCTTGTTTATCTCATCGCCCTTTTGCTCTTTGTTGTGAACATAATTAATCACAGCGGTCTTGACGCCTGAAAAAGAAAAATTATACGTTCCAACAAGCGGAGTTTTGCAAAAAGTTATTTCGCTTTTTCCTTCTTTTGCGAGTTTGTCAATCTTTGGTCCACCAGGATACCCCAGTCCCAAAATGCGTGCGACTTTATCAAAGCACTCTCCGACCGCGTCGTCAATTGTCGATCCAACAAGCATTCTTTTGTTGAAGTCTTCAACCTTGAGAATTACCGTATGTCCACCGCTCGTGAGCAGACACATATAAGGCGGAACGAGATGCGGATATGTGAGATAGTTCGCCGCAATATGCCCCTCAATATGACTTACTGCAACGAGCGGAATATTGTTTTCAAATGCGAGTGCTTTTGCAAAATTTACGCCAACCAAAAGCGCGCCAATAAGTCCCGCACCATATGTGACCGCAATCATGTCGATGTCTTTAATCTCAAGTTTTGCCGCAGCCAAAGCTTCTTTTGTGACATTGGAAATTGCAAGAATATGATTTCGTGACGCAACTTCTGGAACAACCCCGCCAAATCTCACGTGAATTGGAATTTGAGTTGAAACAATATTCGAAAGAATTTTTCTTCCGTTCTCAACAACTGCAACACTTGTTTCATCGCACGAAGACTCAAATGCAAGCACACGCACGCACTCTTTGTCTTTTAGTTTTTCAAATTTTTGTTTTGCCTCTTCAAAATACATCTCATACTCCTTGTTCCATGTTTGCAGAAGCGTTGTTTTTTACGCTTATTTTTGGCCCCCGTTCAACAATCAATCCAATATTCTTTTTCTTGCCCGTTCTCATAATTTGATAGTTTCCATCAAGGACATAAAAAGATTTTACCATATTGATATCAATTTGTGGAACAACAACGAGCGAGTCATAAAAATTATTTGGTTTTGAAACATTTGACAGTTCTTTGTTGATAAAATCTTGATATTGCTCTTCAATTTTCAAAAATTCATCTTCATCTTGAATTTCAAGTGCACGCATTCCGCGTTTTTCATACACCATTTTCATAAAGATAAAATTGAGAAAAGCACTTTTGTTGAGTGCGACATAATCTTCATTAATTTGCTCAAACGAAATCATAACATTGTCATTATTCAAAAGTTTTTTGCACTCTGCGGGCGTTGTAAACGCACAAATTGAATTTTCAATCCAATCTTCCTTGTCAAGATATTGCAAAACTTCGGGCAAATCATAAACAAAGTCATCATGATATGTGCCCGCAAAGTCATCGCAATCAATGCTCCCAGTTCGGTTTGGATTGTTCGCAATTTTTTCTTCAAAAACATAATTTGGAATCAAACAATATAATCTCATCTAACCCTCCACAACTTTATTGCTCTTTATCAAATAAGTGTTGATAAACTGTTGAATATCACCATTCATAACAGCATTGATGTCGCTGGTTTCATAGTTTGTTCTGTGGTCCTTCACCATTGTATAAGGTTGAAAAACATATGAACGAATTTGACTACCCCACTCAATCTTCTTGATTTCGCCTCGGATTGCGTTGAGTTTTTCCATTTCTTCTTGTTCTTGTTTCTCAACCAATTTGCTATAAAGCATGCTCATTGCGGTTTCTCGGTTTTGAATTTGTGAGCGTTCGGTTTGGCAAGCAACAATAATGCCTGTTGGAATATGAGTTATTCTGATTGCACTCTCTGTTTTGTTGACGTGTTGACCGCCCGCACCACTACTGCGATAGGTGTCAACTTTGAGGTCTTCGGGCCTAATTTCAATTTCTGGTGCCTCTTGAATTTGTGGCATAACTTCAAGACTTGCAAAACTTGTATGACGACGAGCATTCGAATCAAAAGGCGAAATTCGGACAAGTCGATGAACACCTTTTTCACATTTGAGATAACCATATGCGTTTTCGCCCTCAACCAAAAATGTGATGCTTTTTATCCCCGCTTCATCTCCGTCAAGAATGTCATAAATTGTGATTTTCCAGCCCTGTTTTTCAGCATACATTTGATACATTCGAAAAAGCATTTCGGTCCAATCTTGTGCCTCTGTTCCGCCCGCTCCTGCGTGCAATGTGAGAATTGCATTATATGAATCATACTTGCCGTTAAGTAGTGTTGTAAGTCGAACATCTTCGAGATTTTTTTCGAATGTTTTTAATTTGTTTTCAAGTTCGCTCTCAAGTTCTTCGTCCGAAAACTCCTCAACGAGTTCAACGAGTGCCTCAAGGTCACTTGCCGCTTTTTCAAGCGATGCAATTTGTTCAAGTTTTTTCTCACACACTCTCACCTTTCTTCCGTTTTCCCCAACACGTTTTGAATCGGAATAAAAGTCAGGAACAAGTTGCTCCTCATGAAGTTTTTCAAGATCGCTTTTTAGTTTGTCTGGGTCAAAGACACTCCTTGATGAAGTCAAGTGTTGCCTCACCATTTTTTATTCTTTCTTTGATGTTATCAATGAGCATTTCCATATTAGTTCTCCTTAATAAATGATGTGAGTTTTTTGCCTGAAAGCACAACAAGTTCATGCAGCGCGCGGGTTGCAGAGATATACAAAACCTTTTTGTCGGTTGCAGTCTCATAATTTGTCGCGTCACAATTTGGAATAATAACTTCGTCAAATTCGAGCCCTTTGCTCATGCCGCTTGATGTGAATATAACACCTGTTTCAATAAGCGTGTTTTGCTTGCTGAGGAGAACACATTTGAGTTTGTTTTCAAAGATTTTATAAAGCTCTTTTGCTTCCTCATCATCTTTTGCAATAATTGCAATTCTTGAATAGTTTTTGTTGAGCCCACTCTTGATTTCATCTTCAAGGCGAGCAAGCATTTCGCTTTTATTTTCGCATTTTCTGATTTCAACAGGTGTGCCATGACGATTGACATTGTCCACACCTTCAAGTCCCAAAATATCTTGGGCAAAATGGGCAATCTCCACCGTGCTTCGATATGATTTATTCATATAGAGCAAAAGCGAATTTGTTCCATAAATATTTTTGAGAGTTTGAAGATAATCATCTCCCAAATCTCTGTCAAAACATTGATAAATGTCGCCAAGAATTGTTTTTGGACACTTGTATATTTTGTTAAACAGCAAAAAATGAATTGGGCTGTAATCTTGCATTTCGTCAATGAGCAAATATTTAACCGATTTGTCTGGCGTGAGTCCAACAAAGTAGTCTTTGATAAACATGATTGGTGCAACATCTTCATATTTCACAACACCAGCATCTGAAAACTCAAACACAAGGTCTTGCGTTGCAAGAAAGTTTTCATATATTTCAACAAGGTTTGTGTTCTTAAACATTTTGTAGAGCCTGTTTTTGAGCCTTGAATAAACTCCGCCACCATGCTCGTTTGTGAAGTTGATTTCATCACAACAATAATCCGCAATATAATCAATTCTTTTTGCAACATCAAGATCTTTGTATCTCTCATAATATAATTCATTTAGTTTTTCTTTTGTAATCACGCAGTCGCCAACAACAATATCTTCCGCCTCAAACTCTGCAACAATTTTTTCTTTGAGGTATTTTTGCAAGTTGTCGCAAAATTCTTTTGATGTTTTCTTTTCAATTTCGTGACGGCGGTGCGTGTTGCCTTTTATCAAATCTTCAAGCATGTCTTCTCTGTCTTCAAACACAATGTCATCACGAAGGTTTTCAAACGCAATTTCTTTGAATGTGATTTCACAAATGTTTTGTTCGCCAAGCTCAGGAAGAACATTTGAAATATAATCAGAAAAAATCTTGTTTGGCGAGATAATCATGATATCTTTTGAACGGATTTTATCTTTATATTTATAGAGCAAAAACGCAACTCTATGCAATGCAATGCTTGTTTTTCCACTGCCTGCAACCCCTTGAACAATAAGTGTTTGAGCAAGTTCGCCACGAATGATTTTGTTTTGTTCTTTTTGAATTGTTGAAACAATGTTTTTCATTTTGTTGTCAACATTTTGAGACAGAGTTTGTTGCAAAATGTCATCGCCAATCGTCAAGTCACTGTCAAACACAAATTGAAGTGCCCCACCTTTGATTTTATATTGGCGTTTGAGTGTGATTTCTCCTTCAATGTCGCCAAGTGGAGCAGAATATTTTGCTCTCCCTTTTTCGTAATCATAATACATTGAGCAAATTGGAGCACGCCAGTCACAAATGTATGGCGCCAAAAGGTCTTTTTCGTTTGAGAGGTGCGCAACACCAACATAAATTTTGTCTGTATCACGCGTGTCATCTGCAACAAAGTCAATTCTTCCAAAATATGGGCTGTCAATTTGACGATTTAATATTGCTCGTTTGTCAACAAGTTGAATGAGTTCAACGTCCGCTTGTTCAAGCATTCCGCTTGCACTCGCTTTTTCTTGCTTGTCCATGCTTGCAAATTGGCTTGTGATATATTCAAGCGCCTCATTAACCTTGATTTTTTGTCCGCCAATTTTTTCTTCAACAACGCCAAGTTTTTCTTTGAGGACATCTTCAACTTCATTAATTCTTTTTGCTTCTGAAAGATATTCTTCTTCGGTTATCATTTTCCCTCCATAATAAAAAAGACTTCACATGACAAAAAACGAAAAACAAGTTGTTTTTCGTCAGTCTTTGAAGTCAATCAGCAGAGCCAAATCTTTTTGTGTCAACAACAGTGTCAACAAGCATAACTTGGCAATTTTTGTATTTGTTTGCAACTTTTCCAATCTCGCTTGGAAGATTGAAGTCCAAATCATAGGAAAGTGCATTTTCAATATACACCCTCAAATAATCTTTGCAATATAGATATGCTTCTTCCACATTTTTCCCGTTGGTTGAAATGCCTAAATCTGGAATCATTGCAACAAAGTTTTCGTCTTCAAATTCGTCTTTTAGCACAACCATCGGATAAAGATATAACTTTAACATAAATACCCCTAATAAAAGTAGTCTACCATATATTTGAAAATCTTACAAACAAAATAATAAAAAAACTCCGAGATAATCGGAGCAATTGTTTATTTTTGAAACATGCAAAATTCTTTGATTTCGCGTTGAATTTCATCGCGCTTTTCCAAGACTTGTCTAACTTCATTGCTTATTACCGCGCCAGAAATTGTTGCCTCAACACGTTTGCCGTCATGAAGTCTTATACGTCCTGCACAAATTGCGCTATTTGAAATTGCCAAATTTGTTTTTTGTTTATTATTTTATAAAGGACTTAATCGTATTCAGAGAGAAACGGGAGTGTATTCCCGGGATACCGTGAAGGAACCACACCGACTTCTCTGATAAAGGCGGAATAGAAGACACTTCTGGATGTAAACCCGCAAAGCTTTATCAATTCATCAGCCGTGCGCTTTTCCTTTCGTAGAAGGAGTTTGGCATACTCCACCCGACATCTGTTCACCAATGTCTTAAAGTTGCATTTAAAGTAATGATTGACGACATTTGACAGGTAGGTAGTATTCGTGCCGGTTGCAATAAGAGGATATTACGTTGATTATCAATGGTATTTGAGAAGGAGAGGCAATTCGGGATTTATCCCTTATTTTGTATAGATTCCATATAAGCATTGGAGGTATTCCACAATTTTATCAAAAGAAATAATATTAACAGGCAAGGGAAGAAATGGGATGTTATCAGAGTAAAACGAAAGAGGCATACAATCCTCACACTAATGTTATACTGTCAAATAAAAAAACGTTTTTCGTTATTATCATGTTTCCGTAAAAAGGGAAATAAATCCCATAAATAAAATGTCCCTCCTTCTTGTCCGGTTCCCCTTAAAAGATTATCTTTGCTAAAAATAAAGCGACATGGGAAAATTTATCAATCCGTTTACGGACGTGGGCTTCAAGAAGATATTCGGCCAGGAGGTCAGCAAGGATTTGCTCATAGACTTCCTGAACGACCTGCTGGTGGGTGAGAGGTCCATAAAGGACATCACTTTTCTGGATAAAGAATTGTTACCCGAATACATGGGTGACCGGGGTGTTATTTATGACATCTATTGCACCACGGAGGCAGGGGAGCATATCATTGTGGAGATGCAGAACCGGCAGCAGACGAACTTTAAGGAGCGTGCGTTGTTCTATCTTTCGCATACCATTACGCGTCAGGGTGAGAAGGGAGCCCGCTGGGAGTTTGACCTGAAGGCCGTTTACGGTGTCTTCTTCATGAACTTCCGTCTGGAGGACACTCCCCACAAGCTCCGCACGGACATTGTCCTTTCGGACCGTGATACGCACGAAGTGTTTTCGGACAAGCTGCGGTTTATTTTTATCGAGCTTCCTTCTTTCAACAAGGAGGAAGAGGAATGCGAGACGGATTTTGAACGTTGGATATATATACTCAAGAATATGGAAACGCTGAACAGACTTCCTTTCAAAGCGCGCAAAGCCGTCTTTGAAAAACTGGAGAAGATTGTGGATATCGCTTCCCTGAGTAAAGAGG
>ENA-USUJ01000123-USUJ01000123.1-human-gut-metagenome-genome-assembly--contig:-NODE-123-length-58176-cov-10.308043_pt1 | contig 58176 bp, 47 predicted proteins | sample MGYA00250061_ERZ773398 | MGnify/ENA primary metagenome ERZ773398 (study PRJEB29103, sample SAMN06111992) | human gut metagenome | biome: human gut; feature: ankylosing spondylitis patient; material... | reverse complement strand
TCTCAGTCCCAATGTGGCCGTTCACCCTCTCAGGCCGGCTACTGATCGTCGCCTTGGTGGGCCGTTACCTCACCAACCAGCTAATCAGACGCGGGTCCATCTTGTACCACCGGAGTTTTTCACACTGCTTCATGCGAAGCTGTGCGCTTATGCGGTATTAGCAGTCGTTTCCAACTGTTGTCCCCCAGTACAAGGCAGGTTACCCACGCGTTACTCACCCGTCCGCCACTAACTTTCCAATCGCTAGGCTTCATGAAAAGTCCGTTCGACTTGCATGTGTTAGGCACGCCGCCAGCGTTCATCCTGAGCCAGGATCAAACTCTCATGTTAAAATGGTGTTTGTGTCCTGCCAGTTTTATCTGGCATTGTTTACTGTTAATTCGGGTAGCTTGTCAATCTTTCGATCAACTTGCTTGTTCTTGAATTTCTCTGAAAATCTTGGAATTTTCAGGGTTGCATTACTGTTTATTTGTCAAAGATCATAACCTCTTGCTTCGCAAGAGCTCGTTCGTTCGTTGCTGTTGTTCTCAGCGGCAACTCTGATATCTTATCATAACCGCTTTCGTTTGTCAACAACTTTTTTGAAATCTTTTTCGTCTTGGAAAACTTTGTTTTTCCGTGACAGGTATTTATGTTAACATATCTGTCAGACTTTGTCAACAACTTTTTTTGAAATCTTTTCAAGTTTCTTTCGAGCTGTTGTGTTGTCTCGGCATTGCCTCAACAACGAATCTGAGTATATCATCCGCTAGTGTACTTGTCAACACTATTTTTCGAATTTTTTGCACAAATTATCCCCTGCTACGTCAATTCCGCATAAACAGGGGATTTTTGCCATGTTTCTATTCTGTTTTTTACTATTTTACAAAGAACGGAAGCTTTTGTCCGAGCTGTTCCACCAGATATGCCAGATAGTTATTTTCATACAAACATGTAAGTATTCTGCTGTCTCTGGTATAATCTACGATCACCTGGCCCAGGGTTCCCAGGTCTCTGAAGATATTAAATGCGTATATTGTCCAAACAATTAGAATAGTTTCTAAGATTCCAACCACAATACCTAGTAATTTGTCCAGGCTATGTACTATAGGTAGTTTCACGATCATCTTTGCCGAGAAAAATACGATATTAAGAAGATGATGCACCAAACCGATCGCCGCCAGCAACAGTATTGTCAGGATCACATTGAACATCTTTCCATCAAAGTAACTGCTCAGACCATTCCCGATCAGGAACAGCACCACACAGGTAATCAGCAGGGAGATCAGAGAGATCAGGGATTTTACCATTCCCTTCTTGTAGCCGTCCATCACCATGCAGATCAATACTACTGCCATGATGACCAGTAATAAATTCAGATTCATTGGTATACTCCTTTATTTTAACTGTATCGTATCTATTGTACTATCTGTCACCAGATAATATTTGTAGGAACCTCCTGCAGGAAGCAGAAGCCGGGCACTCTTACCGAAGCTGCCATGGTATTTTTCCACACCGTCCGTTGTAAAGATCTGGCACTCCGATTCGTTGTAGATCACCATGTCATCATCCCCGAAGAAAATATCCGTATAATCCACATCAAAATAGTAGCTGCCCACCTTTGCTGCCGAAGTATTGTACACATCCATGCGGTACTTGGTCTCCGCTTGGTCCGAAAGGAATACCAGTCCTACATATTTATCACTGTAGAAAATCGACTGGATCTCGTCGTCATATAGGTATTCTCCCGCCGTCACAGGCTTCTGGGTACCCGAATAGATCATAAGGCGGCTGTCTCCTACTGCAAACGCTGTATCATTATTCATAAACTGCACTTTCGGCACGACTAGGTCGGAATAAGAATATGCGCTGACCATATAATCGCTCTGATTCTCGCCAACCGGTCCGAAATTGTAGAATGTCACATTACTTTTTACTACGCCTGCATCCACATACAGGTAACTGATTGCCAGAAGCTCTCCGTCCGGTGACAAACTGACGGATACCGGATAACCTCCATCCGTCATATGCGCCTGTCCCGTGTAGCTGTTGGTACCGTCCGCTTCGTAAGTCATGATCCATGCCACATCCGTATCCGCCAGCACTGTTGTCACTCTTCCCGTTTCCGACACTGTGATATTTCGGATCGGCATGGTCGTTGTAATAGTTCCCAGTTGCTTGTCCGTATTCTGCACGTAGATCTCACGGCCGTTATAACTGCCGATAGCTGCCACATCGCCACAAGTAGCGATCTTCACATCCTGGATCACATAAGTCTGATTCCACTTTACATTTCCCTTGGCATCCGTACAGTGAGCGCCGTCTTTACTATATGTAAGAATACTGTTTTTCAACCGTATGTCTGTGGCATCCGATGAGACCTCCCGGCTAGTGGAAGATACGGTGTCATATCCCGTATAGATATGTCTCTTTGCCTGTACCACCACAAGAGCAAGTGCCGCTCCCAAAGCCGCCACCACCAACAGCACCCGGTACACGATTTTCAGCCGGTGTTTACGGATCTTTTTCTTATAGTCATCCTGACTCTTTTGCCGCTTTTCTTTTTCCTTCAGATAATTCTTGATATCTGCTGCCATGTATCTGTTTCCTTATGTATTATCGTAACTATTAAGAATCGCATTCGCAAAATTACTGCGGCGCAGTCTGCTTTTTGCTCATGTAGTTACAGTATAACACACTTCCCCTTTTTGAAAATAAGTTTTTTACGGGAGAAGGATTTCCTGACCGATCTTGATATCATCGGGGTCAGCAATACCGTTCAGGGAACAGATCTCAGATACTTTACTGTTGCTGCCGTAGTTCCGCAGAGAAATACCGATCAGTGTGTCCCCTCTCTGGATAGTATAATGTGTGGGTTGAGCAACCGCCTCCACTGTAGGAGTCTCTGCCACTGCAGGTTCTGCCGTCTGTGTCACATCCTGTATTGTTTCCTGTGTCGTGTTCTGTTCTGTTGTCTCCGTCACATCTGTCGTATTTTTTGTGACATTGCTGTCCGCAGAGGTTCCATCCGCTACACTGCCCGTATTTTCTTCCGTCGGATCTACAGCACTGTTCCCTGTTCCATCCATTGATGCATTTTCCGTGCCTTCCGGCATCACTGTCTCTGCTGCAGTCCCAGTAGTATTTCCCGCCGCAGCATTTTCCTGTCGCAGGGCATCCTCCAGCTTGTCCTCCGCCACCAGCGTGCTGATCTGGTTCTGTTCCTCCACCGCATCCGGCAGTTTCTGCTCCATCAGGTTGCTCATGGCCTGCCTGGCTGTCTCCCCCAGGGATTCTCCGGTGCTTTCCTGCTGCATCAATGCCAATGCCATCACGCAGAGCAGAACAAAGACACCGGTAGCCGCCATTTTCATCCGACGCAGCCCCGCCGTTGGCATAGGTATAATATTATCCGGCTCCTTACGCCTGGTTGCCGCAGCTCTGCGGTATTCCACGGATGTATTCTCCGTATGTCCGGCGGCACGGGAGGCATATCCGCTCTCCTGTCTCTGCCTGCGTTCCTCCTGCCGCTTCTTCACCACTTCGTATTTTTCCTGATCCACCTTCTCCGGTTCTGCCTCTTCCCCCCGGTTCTCCAGCATATACGCCAGCATACTGTCATTCTTTTCATAGAACTGCGCATACCCCGCCACATACCGGCAGATCTCCTGTTCGCAGATCTGGAAACCTTCCACCATCTCGCCATTCAGGATCTGGTAGCCTAAAAAGGTCATTTCCGAAAAATACTTTCTCCGCAGCTTCTCAATCTCCTGTTCCTGCGCCTGGGACAGGTGCCGCACCGGCTTCTGCAGGAAATTCAGCTTTGCGGAGCCATAGGCGAATAGATATGCCACACCGTCCTCTGCTGTCTTCCTGCCGTATAATGCTATGGCAATATCCTTGTTCTGTGCCATTCCATTCATTTGTTTTATGTAAGATACCACATAATCTTCCACATAGATTCTGCAGTGTTTGTCCGCCTCTCCGATCTGCGTTATGTTCTTCGGTAATTCCATACAAAAAACACCTCCCATGCCGTTTCTATCCGTTATTACTAACTATAGCATCCGCACAGGAGGTATTTTAGCGTTCTTTGTCGCGTCTCTTCAAAAACAGTTCGACAAAGTTTGCATCATGTTCTATGTATTTTTATCTATGCTTCGAACTTATATACGGTAACAGAATCGTATTCTCTGCCATTCTCCCCACCAAATACATAGGAAGGGAAATTCTCATGATGAATGGTATCCGGGAAATACTGGGTTTCCAATGCAAAACCGCAGCGGTTGCCGTAGGTCACCCCATCTTTTCCGGGCTGTACACCAATAAAATTGCCTGCATAAAACTGTACTCCTGGCAGGGTGGTGTATGTCTTCAGAACTCTGCCGCTCTTCGGGCCTTTTACTGTAGCAATATGCCGCAACGTACCGTCCCAGTCATCAATGACAAAGTTATGATCATAACCGCCGGTCAGGAGTAACTGTTCATAATCGTCCCGGATATCTCTGCCGATCTTCTTCGGCTGTGTGAAATCCATGGGGGTGCCTGCTACCGCACGGATCTCACCGGTAGGGATCGATCCTGCTGCCACCGGAGTAAAGTGAGAGACTCTCAGCCACAGTTCATGCTCTTCAATGCTGCCTGCGCCGTGCCCGTCCAGATTGAAATAGGAATGGTTGGTCAGGTTAATGATCGTTTTCTTATCGCTGGCAGCGTGGTAATGCAGCATCAGCTCATTATCCTCATTTAAAGAATATGTCACAGACACCTTTTTATTCCCGGGAAATCCCAGATGACCGTCCTCATCTTCCAACGAAAATGTCACACTGTTCTCTCCGGTTTCCGCATTCCAGAGTCTCTTGTGAAAGCCCAGCTGTTTATGAGTATGGAGATTATTCTCACCGTCATTTTTATCCAGCTGATAATTTACACCATCCAGCGTATATGCAGCACCGCCGGTTCGATTCGCACAGGGGCCGATCACTGTTCCGAAAAAGCTGCCGTTTCCGTAATAACTCTCGCCGTCATCAAATCCCAACACCAGATCATCCACCTTGCCTGTAGCATCCGGCACCAGTACGCGCACCAGAGTAGCGCCCAGATCTGTCACCGCTGCCTTCATACCCTTACTATTACTCAGGGTATACAGCGAGATCTCTTTCCCTTCCGGGCTTTTCCCAAATAAACTTTTTGTTACTGCCATTGTCTTTCCCTCCCACTTTTATCCATTTTTATTTCATGCATACTGTCTATAATTCCACTCTGCCCTCTAAAGCGCGGAGTAATGTTACCTCATCAATATATTCCAGATCTCCTCCTACAGGGACACCACTGGCAATTCTGGTCACCTTGATTCCTGTGGGCTTGATAAGCTTGCTGATATACATTGCCGTGGTCTCACCTTCCAGGCTGGAATTGGTTGCGATAATGACCTCCTCCACATCACCCTGCAGGCGTTCCATCAGTTCCTTCAGCTTGATGTCACCGGGTCCCACACCCAGCATCGGGGAAATGGCACCATGCAGTACATGGTACACGCCCTCATATTTGCCGGTCTTCTCATAAGCCGCCAGATCTCTGGTGTTCTCCACCACCATAATGGTACGATGATCCCGTCTGGGATTCGCACACACCGGGCAGAGTTCCTTATCCGTCAGAGTATAGCATTCCTTGCAATAGCGGACATTGGCTCTGGCTTCGATCATGACGTTTGCCAGTCTGTCCACACGGTCCTTCGGCATATTGATCAGGTGAAAAGCCAGTCGTTGTGCGGACTTACTGCCAATCCCCGGAAGGGCTGCCAGTTCTTCTATTAATTTATTGATCTGTCCGCTGTAGAGTTCCATTAGAAAGGAAATCCTCCTAATCCTCCGGTCATTTTGCCCATAAGTTCTGCATTGGCTTCATCCGCCTTGCGCAGTGCTTCGTTGGCTGCTGCCACGATAGCATCCTGCAGAGTCTCGATATCCTCGGGATCCACGATCTCCTCTGCCAGCTTGATGGATGTGATCTCTTTTTTACCGTTGATGGTCACTTCCACAGCTCCTCCACCCGCGGATGCGGAGAACTCCTTGGTCTCCAGTTCCTTCTGTCCTTCTTCCATCTGACGCTGCATTCTCTGTGCCTGCTTCATCAGATTATTCATATTTCCGGGCATTGCGCCTCCGGGAAATCCACCTCTTTTTGCCATGTTGCTGTTTCCTCCATATTATTTATAATTGAGTTATTATTCTATCTTACCTTATCTGCAAGTCTGCCGCAATCCCAAATTCACGCAGGATCACTCTTCCTCATCGATCTCCATGTTGATGACCTTACTGAGATCCACATAGTTATCTTCGAATTCTCTGCTGCTTTCCACCGTCTGGATCGTCACTTCAATCTCTTTGCTGGAAAAATCGGACAACAGCATTTCCAGCTGCTGCTTGTTCTGCTCGTGAGCTTCTCCTTTGAAATAATCGGAAGCCAGTCCGTCCTCCAACACCACCATGAGCTTGTTGTCTCCACCCAGACTTAATCGGGCGTTTTTCAGATACATCTTCATGGGATTCTCGGCATTTCCCACGATGGCCGGCCATTTCCGTACGATCTCCTGGATATCCTCGGGGACCGCCTTCGGCAACTGTGGCTTCGGCTTTGCCACACCGGCCTGCGGCACTCCCTGTGCTCCGGGAGCTCCGGCAGGCATCTGGGCCGCCGTGACTACAATACCGTTCTCGACCTTTTCCTCCACCTGGCGGATTCTATCCAGGACCGCCTCCTGATCCGTCTCCATCTCCGGCTTGCACAGCTTGATCAGCGCGATCTCTACCAGAATACGCTTCTGTGCCGCATAGCGGATCTGGCCGGACAGTTCGGAGAAAATATGAATATAGCGGATGATCTGGTCCATGGACAGCATGGAAGCTTCTTCCTTCAGATTCGCCAGATTGTCCGTAGACATGTCTATGACATCCTCCAGATTATCCGCTGTCTGTACCAACATCAGATTCCGCAGATACCAGGTAAAGTCCGTGACAAACTGTACCAGCTCCCTGCCCTGCATGACGATCTCTTCCAACAGTTCAATGCAGCCTAACACATTCCGGTCCATGACGAAGCGCAGCAACCTGCTGAACACTTCCGTATCCACTGCCCCCAGCACATCCAGGGTCATATCGTAGGTCAGTTCTTTGCCCAGATGGAAGGCAATACACTGATCCAACAGGCTCAAGGCATCTCGCATAGAACCGTCCGCTACTTTTGCAATGTAGCGCAGAGCTCTGTCCTCCACCTGTACCTGCTCGGTGTCCATCAGTTCCTTCATACGATCCGTGATGGTATCAATGGAGATTCGTTTAAAATCATATCTCTGGCAGCGGGACAGGATCGTAATGGGGATCTTGTGCACCTCTGTGGTCGCCAGAATAAAAATAACATAAGAGGGCGGCTCTTCCAGCGTTTTTAACAATGCGTTGAAAGCTCCGGGGGAGAGCATATGCACCTCGTCGATGATGTAGACCTTGTATTTTCCCTCCGCAGGGGAATAGGATACCTCGTCGATGATCTCACGGATATTGTCCACACCGTTGTTGGAAGCCGCATCGATCTCGATGACATTCATGCTGGCTCCTGCTGCGATTGCCTTACAAATACGGCATTCCCCACAGGGGCCGTCCTCTGTGGGGTGTTCGCAGTTCACTGTTTTCGCAAAAATCTTGGCCACCGTAGTCTTACCGGTACCTCTTGTTCCGGTAAACAGGTACGCATGGCCGATCCGGTTCGCCCGCAGCTGATTCTTCAATGTCGTCACGATATGATCCTGACCCTTGACATCGGAAAAAGCGTCCGGGCGGAATTTCCGGTATAGTGCTGTATATGACATGTTTTTTCTCTCTTCCTTGTAACTATTCAGAGCCATCAAATATTAGCAGATGCTTGGCGAAAATAATTACTCATTCATTTTCTGTCTTAATCGCCGAAGCAGATGCCCAGCAGCTTCGCTTCCTGTACGATGGTAGCATCGGGATCCACGGTCTTTAACTTGCCCGCTACATCCTCTAACGGAACCCTTACGATCTCACGGTTCTTGTAACCTACCATGAATCCATACTGATTATCCAGGATCAGCTTGCCTGCCTCGGAGCCCAGACGGCTGGCGAATACTCTGTCATACGGGCAGGGGCTTCCGCCTCTCTGCATATGGCCGGGTACGGTGACACGTACTTCTCTGCCGGTCTTCTCCTGGATCTGTGCAGCCACTTCGTAAGATACGGAAGGGAACGGATATTTTTCCATCTTTTTCTTGTAGTCTTTTTTGGTCAGGGCAGCATCTTCCCTGGAAATCGCACCCTCAGCCACGGCGATAATGGTAAAACGGCAGCCCTTTTTGTCCCTGTCTTCGATCTTCTCGATCACCTTATCGATATCATAAGGGATCTCCGGGAGCAGGATGATGTCCGCACCGCCTGCCATTCCGGCATTCAGGGTCAGCCACCCTACTTTATGTCCCATAACTTCCACGATAAATACTCTGCCGTGGGAAGCTGCTGTGGTATGGATGCAGTCGATGGCATCCGTTGCAATATCCACCGCACTCTGGAAACCGAAGGTCATATCGGTGCCCCACAGGTCATTGTCGATGGTCTTGGGCAGGGTCACGATATTCAGTCCTTCCTTGCGCAACAGGTTCGCAGTCTTGTGGGTGCCGTTACCACCGAGAATTACCAGGCAGTCCAACTGCAGCTTATAATAATTCTGCTTCATGGCTTCGACTTTATTCAGTCCGTTGGGATCCGGATCCTGGATCGTCTTGAAGGGGGTACGGGAGGTTCCCAGGATCGTGCCGCCCTTGGTAAGGATGCCGGAGAAATCCTTGTCTGTCAGCATGCGGAAATTACCGTAAATCAGTCCTCTGTAGCCATCGAGGAAGCCATAGATCTCGACCTCTTCCTTACTGTTCGCCAGGGTCTTCACCACACCTCTCATGGCAGCATTTAATGCCTGGCAGTCACCACCGCTCGTCAACATTCCGATTCTCTTCATCGTAGGATCCTCCGTTTTCTATATTTCATTATTTTCTCTTGCGTTTGCTGTAACTATGCAAAACTGTCTTCGTTCTGCCAATACTTATTTCTATTTTAATACATTTATTTTCATCTGAAAATAGTTTGTTGTAATTTCCGGCAGATTTCTCCCCTATGGCAAAACAAACCTCAGAAGCACCGGGCCTCTGAGGTTCGCTTATCATCTTATCATACGTTATTTGAATTTAAACTTTCCTTTGATCATGGTCACGTAGACAGCTGCGCCGCCACCGCCGACCACTACGGCTCCGGCTGCTGCCGCTGCCGCCACGCGGCCTGCGTTCGTTCCCTTACCGGAGGTCTCCGTTATCTGCTCTGTGCCGGATTCCTGAGAGTCGGAAGTCTGGGCGGTCATGGAATCTATCCGCTCCTCCTGCGGTGCTTCTCCACTCGATTCCTGCGTGTCCTGTGCCTCCCCGGAGGGCTTTGCCGCATCTTCCTTACTGTTTTCGTCCGCAGCGGGTGTTGTCGGGGGCACGGGAATTACAGAAGGCTTTACCACACCGGGTGTGGCAGGCGTTGCCGTGGCTGCGGGAGGTGTTGCCGCGCCCGTGGCCTTCTGGTCCGTATTGGACGCCTGACTGCTGTCATCGTCGTCATCATCGTCATCGTCGTTACTGGCAGCAGGCTTCTTCGGTGCGATCTCATAACCGCAGACGGTACAGATCTCCGCCCGTTCTGTGGTGGCCGCGCCACCGGATGCATGCTTTTCCGTATTGCTGGTGATTCCACAGACACCACACTTATGCCAGTGTCCGGTCATATCGGACAGATATCCTTCTGCCCAGCTATGATCCGTCTTCGGAAGAACGATCTCTGTCGCTGTTATGCTCTTGCTTCCGTCCGCGGATGCAAAATACAGTCCGCAGACGTCGCAGGTCCAGTATTCGATGCTGCCCTCTGCCTGACAGGTGGGTTCCACCCGGTCGTGGCGGTTCAGCGGGCCGTGACCGGAGTTCCATGTCTTCGATACGGCGGTGCTTGCGTTATAATCATCGGTTTCCGCATAGCGGATCTGTGCAGTCACCTTCTCGTTGTGACCGACTCCGGTGGATTTGGTCTGCCCCCAGTCCGTTCCATCAAAGCTGAACTCCACGTCAGTGCGATCTGTGGTGATCTGCGCCGCCAGATCATTGCCGCTGACGGTAAAGGTCATGTCAAAGGCATCCGGATCCGGGGTATCCTCGCGGTCTGCTTTTGCGGTGCGAAGGATGTACACATCAACATGGAAATCCTCATAATTCTGTGACTGTAATTTAACCGATAATATGGCAGTCTTGCCGATATCTTCCACAGTATTTTCTCCCAGGGTAAATATCAGCTTTCCTTCCGAATATTCAACCTTGGAATCTGCTGCCAAAATGTTCTCTGAATCCTCTCTCGTTATAACAGTCATTACTGTTTTTCCCAGATCTTCGGGCAACCCCGGTATTTGCACAGCCCTCTCTTCCTTGGCTGCCCAGCTGTATTGCAGTTTCAGATCTTCAAGGTTCCAGGCTGATGCCGGTTGAATCATCAATTTCACCGATGCGGTCAACGTCTGATAGTATTCCGGATGTTCCGGAACAAATGTCGCCGTATAGGTCTCGCTGTCACTGACATAAGGAATCTCATCTCCGTCGATCTTCCAGCTTCCGTCAATAACATTATTCCCCAGCTTCGCTGTCAATCCGTTCACTGTAAGGCCACTCAGTTTCGTGCCATAGGTTCCGCTGGCAATGCCATCACCCTCTGCCGTAAGTGCTGTCGGGGCGATATTCACAGTCAGATCCTTCGTTGTCTGCTCCGGGAAGAAAGAAGAGTTTGTCCCGGTGTAAACGAGGCTGAAAATGGTCTCGCCCACGGTCTGCGCCTTGTAAGTTGCGGTGCCGTTTTGGATCTGCTCTGCGCTTACCACCATGGTATCCCCGATCCGGATCTCAAAACTGCCCTCCGTATCTTCCGCAAAGAAGGTCTGTCCGTTTGTCACAAAGTTTACCAGTGCCTTTACTTTAAAAGTAATATTCTCTCCATAGGTGGGAATGTTGGTATCTGCTCTCTCGAACGACAGACCTGTGGTGTAATTCACACCAACTGCATTATTCTCCCCAAGAGAAGGGTAGTAGGCGATTCCGTTCTCTTTGCCGTTGGCTTTCTTCGTCCAGATGTCAGGGTTAAAACCCTCATCTTTTATTAGCTTTTCAAAGAAGTCGGGTGAGGTCAGTTGCAAGGTAGAACGTCCCCGTTTCCCCTCTTCCTCTTCTTTTACATCATAAACATCATTATTGAAATAGCAATTCGTTGTACCGTAATATCCACCGTTCACTATTCCTGCACAATGTTCATCACTTGTAACAGCAGCTATACTAATGCAATGATCAATAACTTTAAATGGACTATAACCACAGATTCCTGCCGCATTATACTTTCCCTGCACGTCTCCTGCAAAAAAGCACTGGGAAATCTTAGTATATTGTCCGGCATTGCCGCTGATTCCGCCTGCCTCAGCCCCTTTTACCGTTCCAGTAAAGGAGCAGCCATAAATTTCACCCACAAACAAATTTCCGCAAATTCCTCCTGCCTCGGCATTCGAAGCAATCACTCCGTTGGCAGCCAACAGCATTACCTTACCGCTTTCGCTGAGCTGGTTTTGCGTGTAGCCAATCTGGGCAAACAAACCAGAACTATAAACATCATTTTCTTTTGTCATATCCACATGGCTTATCGTATGTCCGTCTCCACTGAATTTTCCTGTGTACGGAATTCCTGGATCTCCAATGGAACTGAGTTGTACTCCACTCACATCAATATCGTTCCCCAGGACATAGTTTGCACTCCATTTTGTCTCATCCCTATCCTGTCCGATGGCTGCGAATTCCTCCGCCGTGGTGATCAGGGTATAGGTATCCCAGTCGTTACCATTCGTTGTAACATCATAGTTGTATACCGGTACGGGAGCAGTCTTCGTCTCTCCGATCTTTGCCACCTTTGTCAGATTGATATAAGTCCCTGTGGCTGTACCGAATCTACTTCCTGTACCTGTAGCCACTGCAGTGTTGGTATCGACACTGCCCTCTTTCCAGATTGCAGAATTTAAACCCTCCGGAAGTGCACCGCAAAGCTGGCTGGTAGTCAGGGGAATCACCTTATCGTTTGCTCCTTCTCCCACACCGGCATTATTCAAATCACTGTTGTAATAGCAGTTGCCGATAAAGTTCATATAATTCGAATCCGTGCTTCCAGCTATGCCACCAACCTTTTTGCCATTCCCTGTAATCTTACCACAATTCAGGCAATTACTGATGTTATACCCATCCGCTGATGCACCGGTAATACCACCTACAGAGCTATCCTGTTGACGAACTGTTACAGCACCTATATTATAACAGTATTGAACTACGCCGTTTCCAACGTTTCCTTCATAACTGGCACTGCCCATGATTCCACCTGCTATAGAATTTCCACTTACTGAACTGCTATTGTAGCAGCCGGAAATATTTCCTATCAGACTTCCGCATACACCGCCTACGCACCGAAACGCACAAATCGTGTTTTCGATACTATAGCAGTCAGAAATATTTGCTCCTCTTCCAGCAATTGCGCCCACAAAGCTATGACCAGAAATATTAGCCCCCCTTACTGTGACACTTTTTATATAGCTGGAACTAGCGGTAAAGTTTTTGCACTCTCCAAACAGCCCCACATAGTCTCTATCTCCTGTAATTGTCATTCCGGTTATTGTATGTCCGCCGCCGTCAAAGCCTCCCCAGAAAATCTTGCCATCTGTACCTATCGGCGTCCACTCCTTACCGCTAAGGTCAAGGTCAGAAACCAGCCGAAAATGCACCCTTTGATAATCCTTGCCTTTATTCACCTGCTGCGCCAGATACGCAAGCTGCTCTGCATTTTCAATCAGCCAGGGATCATTTTCCATACCGGTGCCTCCGGCAAACCCACTTGCAGTCGTACCGTCCCACACATCCGTCTCCGCTCTCGCACTCACCGGCACGGCGATCCACACCAGTGCCGCCAGTGCCAGCAGGGCCAGCCTCATCTTTACGCTCCATGCTTTTGTATTTTTCATAATATTCCCCCTTCATATTTTTATATGGAATCCCAATCGCATTTCCATACTACCCGTATCATTTATTATACCGAAAAGTCAATAGTAACGTCAATATTTTCCATACGATTCGTCTCATATTTTTATAAAATTTTGTCAAACAAGTGCGCCCACCGCAAAATCGAGCAGGCTGGCTCATCGTAAACACAAAAAAAGGAGCCACCAGATCTCTCCGGTCACTCCTCGTTGCCTTCTCTGAAAAATATATCCAGTTTTCCCAGACATTTGATCAATGTCTTCATTTCTTCCTCGTCCAGATCCCGAATGATCGTATGGATCATTTTCCTGTGGAAATCTCGGTGATGGAAAAAAGCTTTTCTCCCCTTCTCTGTCAGGGTCACCAGCACTACACGTTTATCTCTGGTGCTGCGGTTGCGGGTGAGATATCCTTTTCTCTCCAGACTGTTCATATTCGTGGTCAGGGTACCCACGGTAACGTGGAGTTCCCCGGCGATACGGGACATACTCTTTGGTTCCTCGATGCCGATAGCCTCCAGAATGTGTATGTCATTATTTGTAATATCCTTGAATTCGTCTGTTATGACCGCCTTTGCCTCTGCGTCCATCACGTTATGGAACAGATTCACCAGCAATTCGTTCAGCATCCGGTTGTTGCTTTTTCCCATAGTTACCTCTACGATATCTGGAATTTTTCTTTCGTATGTCCGCAATCCTCCGAAGCCGCCTTTTCTGACGCATATCCGCAGTCTTCCTGCGCTCCGGATCATTTTCAGTATACCGTCTACCAGGTCATCACGCAAGCCCCAATCGTAAGCCCGGCTCCGAATCCCGCCAGAACGATACGATCGCCGCGGTGCAGCTTTCCCTGCCTGTTCAGTTCGTCCAAAAGCACCGGAATGGAGGCAGAGGACAGATTGCCTACCCTCTCCAGATTTGTAGGAAATTTTTCACGATCCGCATGAAGGCGTTTCGCCACTGCATCAATAATACGTGCGTTGGCCTGATGCAATACAAACATATCAATATCCGGCACAGCAAGTCCGGCATCTGACAGTGCTTCCTCGATGCACTGCGGCACCCGTCTGGTGGCAAACCGGTACACTTCCTGTCCGTCCATCTGAATATAATGTTCTCTGCCATCCGTCGGCTGGTTTTGGTTCGTTTTTGCCACTGAAGTCCTTGCATATGGGGTTGTCAGTTCTCTTGCTCCGCATTGCAGGACTCCGCCACCGGTGCCGTCGGAGTGCAGTGCCCGGCCCAGAATGCCTGCTGCCGGTATCCGTTTCTCCTCAGCCGTCTCCTGCATCCCTTTCTCTGTCTCCGGCAAAGCGTTACTGTATTCCACCACCCGAGACTCCGTCCTGCATCGCTCCACAACTACCGCCCCGGCGCCGTCTCCGAACAGAATACAGCTGCCCCGGTCCTTCCAGTCCACCAGCTTGGACAGTACCTCACTGCCGATGATCAGGGCATTTTTCGCCAATCCTGTCCTCAGATAAGCATCTGCGGTATTCAGTGCAAACAAAAATCCGGAACAGGCCGCATTCACATCAAAAGCCAAAGCATTCACCGCGCCGACAGCTGCCTGTACCTGGCAGGCACAGCAGGGCAGATACTGCTCCGGAGAACAGGTTGCCACCAGGATCAGGTCGATCTCTTCCGCTCTTTTTCCTGCCTGTTCCAGCGCTTTTCGGGCAGCTTCTGACGCAAGTGTCACAACCGTTTCGCCAACTGACACATGTCGTTCCGCAATACCGGTTCTCTCCCGGATCCATTCATCCGAGGTTTCCACCAGCTGTTCCAATTCTTTATTTGTAACGATCCTTCCCGGAAGTGCACTTCCGGTTCCGGTGATTCTTATGGTCCTCACGCCATTTCCTCCATGATATCCACTGTTCTTTCTATTTTCTGCGCCCGCCAGGCATTGCTGCCACAGAACAACAGTCCGTTATCCACATCTCCCGTCGCCGCATTGATCAACGCTCTGGTGATGCAATAAGGTGCCGTCTTCGGGTCGCAGGTCTTAATGCAATGTCTGCATCCGGTCATAAACCGTTCCCCGGCCGCCACCTTTTCCAGAAAAGCATTCTGTATAGCTCTGCCCGGCATTCCCACCGGGCTTTTCACAATGACAATGTCTTCTTTCTGCGCCCGGAGATACTCCTGCTTGTACGCCTCCGCCGCATCACATTCCTCTGTGGTCACGAAACGGGTTCCCATCTGTACCCCTGCAGCCCCCAGGGACAGGCAATGCTCCAGATCCCTCCGGTCATAAATACCGCCTGCAGCGATCAGTGGAATTTCCAGTTCTGCTGCCTGCCGGAGCATTGCCGTCAGTTCTCTCTCATAGTTCTCCGGTGTGTAAGTATCCAGCTCTTCCCGCTTAAAGCCCAGATGTCCACCCGCCAGCGGCCCCTCCGCTACAATGAAATCCGGCTTTCTGTCGTATTTTTTCATCCAGTATTTCGTGACGACCGACAGGGCACGGGTGCTCGACACGATCGGAGCCAGCATCGTCCGGTGGCTGCGCCCGGGCATTCCGTTTTCCGTCTCTGCCACGACTCCGGGCAGATCCAGCGGCAGTCCCGCACCGGAGATAATGCAGTCGGTACCTGCCAGCACTGCTGCCCTGACATAATCCTCGTAACGCTGCGTTGCCACCATGATGTTGACACCGACGATACCGCCTCTTGCGGTCTGTCTTGCTTTTTCTATTTCTTTTCCGATAGTACGCAGATTACAGGCGATGGGATCTCTGTCAAAATCCGGCTCCCGGAAACCGATCTGGGCAGTAGAAATGATGCCGATCCCACCGGCAGCTGCCACTGCTCCGGCCAGCCCGGACAGACTGATTCCCACACCCATGCCTCCCTGGATCACGGGAATATCTGCATGTAATTCCCCCAGGATCATTTTTCCGTGCTTCATCCCACATCACCTCTCGTTACCGCTTTAATACTTGCGGAACCTTTCATAACGTTCCTCTGCGATTTGTTCACCGGTCATGCCGGTATATTTTTGCAGAAATTCCTTGATATGTTCCTTGAGATACCCGCCTATGGCTTCCACGGTACTTTGGTCTGCCCCACCGTATTCCGGTACGATCCGCTCGATCACACCGAGGCGTTTCAGATCCTCGGATGTAATATTCATGACCTCACTGGCTTCTCTGGCACGGTCAGCATCCTTCCATAATATAGAAGCAAAGCCTTCGGGAGACAGGATCGAGTATGTGGCATTTTCCATCATCCATACCTCATTGCCTACCGCTGTAGCCAGTGCCCCGCCGCTGCCTCCTTCTCCGATAAGGATGCACAATACCGGTACTTTTAAGGCTGACATCTCCAGCAGATTCCGGGCAATGGCCTCGCCCTGGCCTCTCTCCTCCGCCTCCACGCCGCAGAAAGCTCCCGGCGTATTTACAAAGCTGATAATGGGTCTGTTGAATTTCTCCGCCTGCTTCATCAGACGCAGTGCCTTACGATACCCTTCCGGCATGGGCATGCCGTAATTGCGTCTGGCACACTCCGCAAAATCCTTGCCCTTCACATCTGCCAGCACTGTCACCGGCTGCCCGTCCAGGAATGCCACTGCACCTACCAGTGCTTTATCATCCCCATAATAACGGTCTCCGTGAGCCTCCACCACATAATCAAAAATGTAGGGAATATAATCGGTCGCTGCCGGTCTGTCCACTCTCCGGACAGTCTTGACCTTTTCCCATGCCGTTCTGGGGAGTGTCAGGAATGAACGCTCCTTCACGATCTCCGTAGGTTCAAAATGGAAGTCAAAATTTTTCTTAAAATCCGCATAATTCCCCTCACTGCACCGATGCGTCGTGATCAGGAAATATAAGGTCTTCTTCAGATTCTCCCGGCGGACGATACCGTCCACAAAACCATGCTCCTGCAAAAATTCCGCTGTCTGGAAGCCATCAGGGAGGCGCTGTCCCAGAGTCTGCTTAATAACTCTCGGTCCTGCGAAGCCGATCAAGGCTCCCGGTTCCGCCATGATCACATCTCCCAGCATAGCAAAACTGGCCGTTACACCACCTGTGGTGGGATCTGTCAAGATCGTCGCATAGAGAAGTCCTGCTTCTCCATGCCGTTTGATCGCTGCGGAGGTTTTTGCCATCTGCATCAGTGACACGATTCCCTCCTGCATTCTCGCACCGCCGGAACAGCAGAACAAAAATACAGGCAACCGCAATTCTGTCGCCTTTTCAATTGCCCGGGTGACTTTTTCGCCGACCACATGCCCCATACTGCCCATCATAAATTTGGATTCGCAGATGCCGATCACAGCCTTTTCCCCGTAGATCTCGCATTCACCTACGGTCACCGCTTCTTTCACACCGGATTTTTCCCTGGCTTCTGCAAGCTTTTCTTCATAGCCCTCATATTTCAGCGGATTGCTTTCTTCTATCTCCTCGAACCAGGGCTGAAAGCTTTTCCGGTCTGCCACCATGCGGATCCTGTTGTGGGTCTTCACCCTGAAATAATAGCCACATTCATAGCAGACATATTTATTTTTCGCTGCCCGGTCTCTGTTTATCATTTTCTTACATTTCGGGCATTTGATCTCTGTTTCTGTATCTACACTTCCCATACCTGCACCTCTTATTCTGCGTCACTTTTATCTCTCTGTCCCGCTCATAAAAAATCACTTCCGCAGACTATTTTTATTTCAACGCAAAGGTAAGCTCTGCTTTCGCCGCCAGTTTTCCGTTTACCGTGGCGATCGCTTCCCCGACACCCACCGGTCCCTTACTGCGGATAATGGTGGTCTCCAGCTCCAGGGTGTCTCCGGGGCGCACCATCTGCTTGAATTTTGCCTTATCGATCCCGGCAAAATAAGCGGTCTTACCACGATGCTCCGGCAGAGACAGAATTGCCACAGCCCCTGTCTGTGCCAGTGCTTCCATGATCAACACGCCCGGCATCACCGGATTCCCCGGAAAATGCCCGGCAAAATATGGTTCGTTAAAGGTCACATTTTTGCGTCCCACTGCCCGCACACCGGGCTCCAGCTCCTCGATAGTATCGATCAGCAGAAAGGGATGTCTGTGGGGCAGAATCTCCATGATTTCCTGTGTGTTATAAACTGACATTGTTCCTCCGTTCTGCGAATGCTGTCGTATCAACTACTTCCTCGCATTCTGCAATCGTCCTCGTTGATGCTCTGCCTTCTATCCTGTGTCTTGAACATCTGCTGCGGTTATTCTATGTACTTCTTCAACAGCAGACTCGCATTATGTCCACCGAAGCCCAACGAATTGGTCAATGCATAGGGCACCTCTTCTTCGTAGCTGTCCCGGCAGTAATTCAGATCAAGTTCCTCCTCCGTCTCACGCAGTCCCACGGTGCGGTGGATATAGCCTTCCTGAATTTCTTTTACACAGGTGACAAACTCCACTGCACCTGCTGCTCCTAAAAGATGTCCCACCATGGATTTGGTGGAATTGATCTTCAGGTCATATGCATGTTCTCCAAATGCCAGCTTGATCGCTCTGGTCTCGAACAGGTCATTATGATGGGTGCTGGTTCCATGGGCATTAATATAGGTAAGCTCTTCCGGTGCCACCCCGCCGTCTTTTAAGGCATTCAGCATGGCGGTGGCTGCTCCGCTGCCATCCTCCGCAGGGGATGTAATATGATAAGCATCCGAAGAACAGCCGTAGCCGGTCAGTTCCGCATAGATCTTCGCCCCGCGCCTCTTTGCATGCTCCAGTTCTTCCAGTACCACTACGGCTGAGCCCTCCCCCATGACGAAGCCGTTTCTCTCCTTGTCAAAAGGAATGGATGCCCGTTCCGGATCCTCACTAAATGACAGCGCTGTCAGTGCTGAAAATCCGGCAATTCCGATGGGGGTAATGGAGCTTTCCGTTCCTCCCGCTATCATTACATCCGCATCACCGTACTGGATTGTACGGTATGCTTCTCCGATGGAATGTGTACCAGTTGCGCAGGCAGTAACCACATTCAGGCTCTTGCCCTTCAGCCCATAGGCAATGCTGACATTGCCTGCTGCCATATTGGAGATCATCAGAGGCACCAGCATGGGGCCTACCCTGCCGGGGCCTTTTTCCTTCAGGCGGTCATATTCCCGCTCCATGGCCTGTAAACTTCCGATACCGCTTCCCACACTGCAGCCCACCATATAAGGATCTTCCTGTTCCATGTCGAGACCAGCATCCGAGATGGCCTGTCCGGCAGCCGCCACAGCAAACTGGCAGAACTGCTCCATTCTGCGGGCGGATTTTTTGTCCATATATTGTGCGGGATCAAAATCCTTCACTTCCGCCGCCAGCTTACAACGGTAATCCGCAGTATCAAAATAAGTGATAGGACCGAATCCGGTCTTGCCCTCTTTGATACCATTCCAGAATTCCTCTACGCTGTTTCCAATCGGAGTGATAGCTCCCATGCCTGTTACTACAACTCTTCTATTTTTACCCATACGTGATATACTCCCTCGCGTCCTGACTTATTTTCTATCCTGCTGTATCGTTAGCGGACATATTTTCTATTCCGCTTTCCTGTTGCCGGACTTATTTTTACATTGCCATACCGCCGTCTACACACAGCACCTGGCCGGTGATATAGTCCGAGGCATCTCCTGCCAGGAACAAAACCGCCTGTGCGACATCCTCCGGTCTTCCCATTTTCTTAAGTGGGATCTGTCCGACCGCATTATCCTGTACCGCCTCCGGCAGCTTGTCTGTCATATCTGTCCGGATAAATCCGGGTGCTACGGCATTCACACAGACATTCCGGGATGCCAGTTCTCTCGCTACACTTTTCGTCAGGCCGATCAGCCCCGCCTTGGATGCGGAATAATTAGCCTGCCCGGCATTCCCGACGATGCCACTGACAGAAGAAATATTGATGATTTTCCCATATCTCTGTTTCATAAAAGTCTTCGTCAGATGCCGGATCATGTGAAATGCGCCTTTCAGGTTCGTGTCCAGGACTGCATTAAATTCTTCTTCCGTCATCCGCACGATCAGATTGTCCCGCGTGATCCCGGCGTTATTGACAAGGATGTCAACTCTGCCGTATTTCTCTGTTACCGTCTTTACAAAGGCTTCACTCTCTGCAAAATCCGCAACATTGCACTTCGCGGCCTCCGCCATGCCGCCGCAGCTTCGGATGTCCGCCACCACCGCTTCCGCCGCCTCTGCAGAGCCGTTATAATTAATGATCACCGTGGCTCCTTCTGCTGCCAGTGCCTTTGCCACTGCTTTTCCAATGCCCCGTGATGCTCCTGTGACAATAGCAACTTGTCCTGTCAGACTTTTTCCTGTCAGCATACCAGTTCCTCCATCACCCGGTCCAGATCCTCCGGTTTCTCGATATTATATACTTTGACATTTCTGTCAATTTTACGGACGAAGCTTGTGAGTGTCTTCCCCGGGCCGATCTCTATAAAAGTGTCCACGCCATCTGCGATCATGTGCTCTATGCCCTGGGTGAACTGTACAGGACTGGATACCTGTTGTTTCAGCAGTTCCGCAACCTGTGACACATCTGTCACATAATCCGCTGTTACGTTGGATACATAAGGAATCCAAGGGGTTGACAGCTTGACGTTTTTCAGTTCTTCTGCCAATTGTTCTCCTGCATTTTTTAACAGGGCTGAGTGGAATGGTCCGCTGACCTTTAAGGGTACACAGCGTTTTGCACCTGCTTCTTTCAGTGCTTCCGATGCTGCTGCTACTGCATCTGCCTCTCCGGTGATCACGATCTGCCCCGGGCAGTTATAATTTGCCACCGAGACGACTTTGCCGGTTTCTTTTGCTGTCTGTTCACAGATTGCTGCCACGGTATCTCCGTCCAGTCCTAATATTGCTGCCATGGCTCCGCCTTCCGGATAGGCCTCCTGCATATAGATACCACGCATCCGGATGATCCGGAACAGATCCGGCAGCTCCATCACACCAGCGGCAGCCAGCGCCCCATATTCTCCCAGGCTTAAGCCTGCTGCCATCTCCGCTTTCAGTCCTTTTGCCTCCAATACTTTCAGAATTGCCACTTCCATGGTCAGCATGGCGATCTGTGTGTATTCCGTAATGTTGATATAAGGATTTTCTTCAAAGGTCAGCTGTTCCATGGAGTACGGATGTCCGCTTTCCGCCTGTACTTCCCGCTTGTCCTGCCAATACAGATTCTGGAGCACCTTGTCTGCCAGCTTCCATACCGCCTGTGCTTCCGGGTAAGTATCATAGAACTCCTTGCCCATTCCTATGTACTGGGAGCCCTGTCCCGGGAATAAATATGCGATCCTGCTCATTTTGTCCTCTCCTAATTACTATGTGATGCTATTGTTCTCCTCGGTTACAGCACATTTTTTATAATGCGCCGTTTTCCATATAACTACGCCGCCTGTCGCTGTTCGAAATCTGTTGTCAGCGGTTACCTGTCGCTATATTTTTTTATGCTGTCCTTGTGCCGCTATGCACTCCTGCGCCTGCTGCACTGTTTCTTCAATAATCTCACGGCAGGTCTGTTCTCTGCGGATCAAGCCTGCAATCTGTCCCGCCATCAGTGTTCCGTTTACGGTATCTCCGTCCTGCACTGCCTTCCTGAGAGATCCCAGCGTCAGCTTTTCCAGTTCCATGAAATCGGCATTCTCTTTTTCCAGCTTCAGATACTCCCTGGTCATCTGATTACGTAAAGAACGCACCGGATGTCCGGTAGACATTCCCGTCACTACAGAATCAATATCCTTTGCCTTGATGATCTGATTCTTATAATTTTCATGGACGATGGATTCCTTTGATGCGACGAACCGGGTGCCCATCTGGATACCTTCCGCTCCCAGCATAAAAGCCGCCGCCATGCCTCTGCCATCGGCGATACCTCCAGCTGCGATCACCGGGATAGATACCGCATCCACTACCTGCGGAACCAGCGCCATGGTCGTGGTGGAACCGATATGTCCACCGCTTTCCATGCCTTCCGCCACCACAGCGTCCGCTCCGGCACGCTCCATCATCTTCGCCATAGCCACACTGGCTACCACCGGAATGACTTTCACTCCGGCATTCTTCCACAGTTCCATGAATTTTCCCGGGTTTCCAGCACCAGTCGTTACCGCTTTTACTCCTTCTTCCACGACGATCTTCGCTACATCCTCCGCATTGGGATTGAGCAGCATGATATTCACGCCGAAGGGTTTGTCAGTCAGTTCTTTGCATTTACGGATTTCCTCCCGGACAACCTCAGGCGGAGCGGAAGCGGCACCGATGATGCCTAAGCCTCCGGCATTTGATACCGCTGCTGCCAGCTTATGTTCTGCCACCCAGGCCATACCGCCCTGGAAAACGGGATATTCTATTTGTAGAAGTTCCGTGATCTTTGTTTTCATTGTCTTTCTGATCCTTCTCGTCATTCTGCGTTATATTACATATTCTGATGATACCAAGGTCAAAAGGTCTAAGCCCACATGAGGGCAGATATGCAGTCCTTATGCCTGCTCCTGAATATATCTGATAACATCGCCTACCGTTGCCATATTTTCCAGTTCCTCGGAAGGAATGGACACACCGTATTCCTCTTCAAATGCCATTACCAGTTCAAACAGATCCAGGGAGTCTACTTCCAGATCCTCCTTGAAACGGGTCGCCTCCGTGATTTCTACATCCTCCTGGTTTAACTGTTCTCTGATGATGGCTGCTACTTTTTCTAACATGTTTTTGCTCTCCTTATGCATTTCATTATTGTGTTTCTGATACCTTGCTTTACTACTTTGTCGTCTCCGGCGTGTTTGCCTTTCATTTCAAATTGTTTTGACTACCAAAGTATTTATCTGCAATATACTACGCGGATGTTGTTCTGTCAACATCTTTTTTTATTATTACCGCTTACAAACTTATTATCATCACGTAAGCAGTAATAATCTCATTGCAAAAGATCCTTTTCCCGGAAAAATACTGCTACAAAAGCGTAATTCCCTTGCCAGGCGGTAAAATCCGGTGGTTTCCATCGGAAAATTTGCAAAAACTACCGCCTGCAGAAATAATTTTTCAAATCAGGCGGTAAATGCCATCGCAAACAATAGAAACTACTAGGTTTTTTCGTTTCTCCCCTTGCCAAACGGTTATTTTTCAGATAAAATAATCTACGTTGTAATCTTTTGGAGACGTATCGAAGTGGTCATAACGGGGCGCACTCGAAATGCGTTAGCCCTCCGGGGCACGTGGGTTCAAATCCCACCGTCTCCGCACATAAAAAGCCGGTAATCTGTCAAAACAGACTATCGGCTTTTAGTTTTAGAAAAATGTGCAAAAAACGTGTTTATTTTCCAGAAAAATGTGTTATGCCTCCCGCAGAATCTGCATGATCGTATCATAATGCTCCGGATCATGCGGGAAGGTGCAGCCCGAGCAATCCTTGATCCGTCTACCATTTTTCTCGAAATACCTGGGATTCCCGGGGCAGTGCTCCAAGCGGTACATGGGGCAGTAGCAGAACAGGCAGTTGAAATCTGCAAGTCCCTTGTGACAGGGGAAATATTTACAATCTTTATTCTCAAAAAAACGATAGGAATTTTCCATTTGCAACACTCACATCCTTCCATAACCTGCAAAGTTTGCGCATTGGCGCAAATTTGCGTGTGAAACATAGAACTTCTTCGCGAAAGAGCCTTTGCTCTGAGTGATTAGAAGTTCTTTTCACACTTTACACTACACTTCTTCCGCCATACACATTCCATGGGCAATACCCTGCTCCTTCAGCTGTTCCTCCAGCTGGTTCAAGGCATCATCTTCATCTTCTGCAAACACCATCGCCTGATAGACTTCCTCCGGTCCTTCCGGTGCCAGTGCTGTCACCTCATACATCTGCATGGCAATTACCTCTTTCTTCCTCAAAATACGCATTCACCCTTCTCTTTATTTTATACCCGTTTCCCCGTTTTTTTGCAAGCGAAAAGCGCCACTCCGGGGAAGAGTGCCGCTTTTCAGGAGAGATTTATGTATTGAATGTTGCTGGCGAAATATTAACCCTTGACACTTCCCATTGCCACGCCCTGGACAATGTACTTGGAAAGGAACAGGTATACGATGATAACAGGGAAGATAGAGAATGCAATCGTTACATACACCTGACCCATATCAAACTTCAGGAAGTCTGCGGAACGCAGCTGAGCGATCAGGATAGGTAATGTCTTCATCTTGTCATCATGCAGAACCAGTGCCGGTGTGAAGTAGTTATTCCAGTTCGCTACGAAAGTGAAGATCGCCTGCACTGCGATTGCCGGCTTCATCAGCGGCAATACGATGGAATTAAATGTACGGAACTCACCGGAACCATCGATTCTGGCTGCCTCTACCAGAGACAGGGGCAATGCACTTTCCATGTACTGCTTCATATAGAAGAAAGTAGCAGGTGCTGCGATTGCCGGGATGATCAGGGGGATAAAGTTATCCTCCAGCTTCATATCAGCTACCAACTGGATAAATCCGAGTGCGGTAACCTGGGTAGGAATGGTCATGATTGCCAGGATAAAGGTAAACATGAACTTCTTTAACTTAAAATCATATACATGGATCGCATATGCGGTCATGGTAGAGAAGTAGGTACACAACACTGCACTGCAGGTTGCTACGATCAAACTGTTGATCATGCCTCTGACTACCGGCAGGGTTCCTGCCATGACGCCCTTCCAGTTCTGGATCAGATGTGTGCTGGGCAGCAGGGTAAATCCCTGTGTCAGCTCACCTTTGGATCTGGTTGCATTTACAAACAGTATATAGAACCAGAACAGGCAGAGAAAACTCATAATAACCAGTACGATATATGCAAGTGCTCTTCTGGCATGAATGCCCAGACCTTTTTTTGTCTCGTTTGTTTCTACGCTCAACATTTCTGCCACCTCCTACTTATCCTGTTTGCCGTTCGAGAACTTAAATACGATCAAGCTCAGGATACCTGTGATAATGAACAACATTACAGACAACGCACCACTCATTCCGTAGTTCTTACTGTACAAATGGTTGTTCAGGTACATGATCAGGGTCATGCTGGATCTCATAGGATCGCCCTTACCGTTGGTCAGAATCTGAGGTACATCGAACATCTGCAGACCACCGATCAGGGATGTGATCATTACGTAGATCAGAATCGGCTTCAACAAAGGTAATGTAATCTTGAAGAATACCTGGGTAGAGGTTGCTCCGTCTACCTCGGCTGCCTCGAAGAGGGAAGTATCGATACCCATCATACCTGCCATCAGGAGGATCGTTGTATTACCAAACCACATCAGGAAGTTCATCAATGCTACCAGACCTCTGGTACTCCATACGTTTGTAAGGAACTGATATGGCTCTTTTAAGACTCCAATCTGCATCAGCATTTCATTGATAGGACCACCATCAGAGAACAGCGTGAAGAACAACATTGCAAATGCGGAAGCCATGATCAGGTTCGGCAGATAGATAACTGTCTTGAAGAATCTCTGTCCCTTTAATCTAAGGCTGGGATCCGAGAACCATGCACCCAGAAGCAGAGATATGATGATCTGCGGTACAAATCCCAGTACCCACATGATCAATGTATTCTTGGTGTACATCCACAGGTCCGGATTGGACAACATCTTTGCATAGTTACCAAATCCGATGAAATTCGGTCCGATCTGTGTCAGTCCGGAACGGTAATTTTCAAAAAAGCTGTAATAAAATGTCCGGAACAACGGGATCAACTGGAATAATACATACACTACTACAAAGGGGATCAGGAAAATATAACCCCACTTATTATAGCGTACCACCTTTCCGCGTTTTACCTTTGCCATAATGATTCCTCCCTTTTGCCGTCATACTCTCTTAGCGACTTTACGTTTTTTCGTGCCATCTTTTTTCCGATAAGGCTCGCAGCAGCTCTCTTCTTTTTGTTCTTAATTATCTTCTTCCGAAAAAAGCTTCTGCCAACCGGGAATTTTGAGAGAAAAACCGTGCCTACCTGACCAGCCAGGCAGGCACGGTTCTCAATTCCTTATTGTTTCGCTATTCGCTTATCGTTTCAGATTAGTGAGTAAGCTCAGGATACTTCTCTTCAACACCCTTGTAGAACAGATCCAGTGCATCATCCAGAGAAGCCTTGCCATCGAAGTAGTTCTTCATAGCATGCTGGAACTCTTCGTTACATCCCTGATCATATGCAGACAGGTTGCTCAGATCGATCTTCTCAGCGCCTGCGCAGAACATAGCCAGAGGGTTCTGTCCGCCCAGTACCTTGCTCTGATAAGAGGTATCTGCTGCCATAGCTTCCATAGCGGGTTTGTTGTTTACGAAATCATCATCAGCTACAACGATCTCTTTCATGATGTCTTCATCAGCGGTCATCTTAAGGATGATATCCTTAACCAGAGAAGCGTTGTCAGTTCCGGTAGCGCCGCAGATCCAAGTACCGCCCCAGAAGAAGCCCTGAGGTCCTTCAGTAGCGCCCCAGCCACCCTGGTTTGCGATAGATCCATCGGTATCAGCTGCCATGGAGAAGTTGATCAACCAAGCGGGTCCAAAGTAGCAGAATACTTTGCCATCGGGATAGAAGCCTTTGCTCCAGTCATCAGACCACAGGTCGAAGGTACCGGTTTCCTTAGCGTCAACCATCTTCTTGGAGTCATCAACCCACTTCATCAGGTTGTCATCGATTACGATCTTGCCATCCTGTACCCATTTACCGGATACGTTGTTGGAGTATACACGATAAGTATCGTTTACGGAAGATACCATGTTGTAACCGCCTGCTTTCATCTTCTCAGCGGTTGCGGTAAAGGTATCCCAATCAGATACAGACTTCTGAACCTCTGCAGGATCATCGGTTCCCAGAACAGCCTTAGCAGCTTCACGGTTGTAGATCAGAACGCCGGGGCAGCCCTGCCATGAAACACCCTTCAGATTGCCGTTGGAGTCGGTAACAACATCCTTGGTGTACTGATACTGGTTAGCCAGATCTGCATCGGTGATGCCCAGATCCTTAACAGGCATTGTGTAGTCGGTATCAACATATTTCAATGCGTAGTCAGCCTCAATCAGGAACAGGTCGATCTTGTCATCAGCTGCTGCATCAGCCTGCTTTAACAGTGTTTCATCCAGATTGTTCTGATAAGCGTTGTCATCAGAAGGAGTGATGTTCCACTTTACAGTGATGTCACCGATCTTACCGGTGGTTCCGTCTACTTCTTCATATCCGGGATAATGATCTGTCAGACGGCTCTTGAACTCCTCGTTCCAGCAGTAGATGTTGAAGACTTTGCCTTCTTCTGCTGCTGCAGGCTCTGCTGCCTCGGTGGATGCAGGTGCCTCGGTCTTAGCTTCGGTGGAAGCTGCGGGTGCCGCATCGGTGGATGCTGCAGGAGCTTCATTGCTGCTGCCACAACCTACCAGCATGCTGGCAAGCATAGCAGTTGTAAGTAAAGCACTAAGTACTTTTTTCTTCATGTTTGTTTCCTCCCATTTTTTGTTGAATGTTTGTTGTAAGTGTTTGTTGCATTTATATTCATATGTCGGCGGTTGCGTCGCTTCCATATAAATGCCTGATTAATTGTCTGTCGGAATTCTGGCCACCGACTTGCCTTCAGCAACTTTCCCGGGTACGATGACCTGTTCTATGATGGTGGTCTTGGGTCTCTCAATGAGACTGATCAGTTCTCTGGCTGCCAGGCATCCGATCTGTTCTGTGTCCTGTTGGACTGTGGTCAGTCTGGGCTCCAACTGCCTTGCTGCCTGTATGCCATCATAGCCTGCTACCGAGATATCTTCAGGGATCTGTAATCCTCTCTGTCTGATAGCGTTGATGCCTCCGAAAGAAGCAAAGTCATCCGGATAGATGATGCATGTCGGCGGATCCGGCAGATCCAGCAGTTCGTTGGTGACCCGGTAGGTGGTCGTCGTATCTCTGTAGGCTGCTTCCCGAATGTACTCATCCGGGATTTCCAGTCCCAGGCGTTCTGCCGTCCGGTAGAAGCTGGATAATCGTCCCGAGGTAACTGCCGACATCGCTCCGTGGATATAAGCGATCTTCCGATGGCCTCTGCTGTAGATGTACTCTAACAGCTCCTTCATGCCTGTCACATTGTCCGACATGATTGCGATACGATTGTTGAACAGGTAGTCGATGGTGACCACCGGGATGGAACTCTGTACTAATTCGATGACTTCGGGATCCCCGAAATCAATACAGGCGAGCACCACTCCGTCGAAGCCTCTGTACCTGCTGTGTTCCAGGTAGGACATCCGATCCGGCCGGTTCTTGCAGCTATTAATGAATGTAATGTCGTAACCGCTTTTCTCTGCCGTCCTCTTGAAACTGTCCAGTACACTGGAAAAGTAATCATGAGTAAGACCGCTTCTGGCCTCGTCTGCAAAGAGGACTCCGATGCCGTAGGTCCTGTTCGTCTTCAAAGCTCTTGCGGAAAGGTTCGGGGAATAACCCATCTCCTTTGCTACCCGTCTGATATTTGCTTTTGTTTCTTCTCCAATGTCCTTGTGGTCGTTCAATGCCTTGCTGACAGTTGCAACGGAGACTCCACAAATCTTGGAAATGTCTTTCAGTGATGCCATATCTTTCTCCTGTTCCATGTCTTCGTCATTCCGTCCGACCTGTTTTGTAACTTAATCGTTTTCGTAGTTTTAATATATAACACCTTTGAGCATTTTGCAATACTTTTTTGCAGTTTTTTTCAAAAAAGTATCCACTTTGTCTATAATTAACAATTTCAGATAGGCTGTTTTGTACATTTGGCTTGTACATAGATTGTGTTTCTTCTATATAATGGCAAAGTGTGCGATAACGTTTGCTATTATTTTGTTTCGTAAATCCTTTTTTCGAAGTCCGTTTTGTTTTGTATCTTCTGTCCATGTTTTTCTGCTGTTTTTGTATACATTGCGCATTTTACGGGCTTTTTCAAGATTCGTATTGCATTTTCCCCTTTGCTTCTGTATAATACAAATCAGAAATCCGGAGCACTTAATCGTTTACTGAACGTAAAGCGCTCCACAACGAAAAAACAAACACTCAGTATACAATAATATGAAAGAAGGAGATTTTCTTATGAAGTATGGTCATTTTGATGATGTGCATCAGGAATATGTCATCACCACTCCCAAGACTCCGCTTCCCTGGATCAACTACCTGGGCTGCAATGAGTTTTTCAGTCTGATATCCAACACCTGCGGCGGATATACTTTCTATAAAGATGCAAAGCTGCTGCGTCTGACCCGTTATCGTTATAATAACGTACCGGCCGACATCAACGGTAAATATCTGTACATTAAGGACGGGGACACCGTATGGAACCCTGGCTGGCAGCCCACGAAGACCGAGCTGGATTCTTACGAGTGCCGTCACGGTATCGGTTACAGCCGATTCACCTCTTCCAAAAACGGTGTCAAGGCTTCCGTGCTCTCCTTCGTTCCTCTGAACGATAATTGCGAGATCTCCCAGCTGACCCTGACCAACGGTAGCTCCGAGGACAAGAAGCTGTCCGTATTCTCTTATGTAGAGTGGTGTCTGTGGAACGCTGACGATGATATGAAGAACTTCCAGCGTAACTTAAGCACCGGCGAGGTCGAGGTACAGGATTCCACCATTTATCACAAGACCGAGTACCGTGAGCGTCGTAATCATTATGCGATCTATTCCGTAAATACGAAGATTGACGGTTTCGATACCAGCAGAGATGCTTTCCTGGGTGCTTACAGGGGGGCTGATTCTCCCGAAGCTGTAGAGAACGGCAAGTGCACGAATTCCATGGCAAGCGGCTGGTCTCCCATCGCTTCCCATCAGATCAACGTGGATCTGGCAGCCGGTGAGACCAAGACCTTTATCTTCGTTCTGGGCTACATCGAGAACCCCGAAGACGAGAAATGGGAATCCTACGGTGTGATCAACAAGACCCGTGCCAAAGAAATGCTGGCAAAATACCAGACCGATGCACAGGTAGATGAGGCTTTTGCAGCATTACAGGCTTACTGGAAACAGCTGCTGGCACGCTACACGGTAGATTCCGCTGACGAGAAAGTCAACCGTATGGTCAACACCTGGAACCAGTATCAGTGTATGGTTACTTTCAACATGTCCCGTTCCGCTTCCTATTACGAATCCGGAATCGGCCGTGGTATGGGTTTCCGTGATTCCTGTCAGGATCTGCTCGGTTTCGTACATCTGATTCCGGACCGTGCAAGAGAGCGTATCATTGATATCGCTTCCACCCAGTTCCAGGACGGCAGTGCTTACCATCAGTACCAGCCTCTGACCAAGAAAGGCAACTCCGATATCGGCAGTGGCTTCAATGATGATCCTCTGTGGCTCATTGCAGGTACCAGTGCTTATGTAAGAGAGACCGGCGATACCTCCATCTTGACCCAGATGGTTCCTTTTGACAACGATATGAGCGTAGCTGCTCCTCTGATGGATCACTTAAAACGCTCCTTAGACTATATCATCAACCACAAAGGCCCTCACAATCTGCCTCTGATCGGCCGTGCCGACTGGAATGACTGTCTGAACCTGAACTGCTTCTCCGCTCATCCCGGAGAATCTTTCCAGACCTTCGGTCCCAGTGAAGGACCCGTTGCAGAATCCGTATTCATTGCCGGTATGTTCGTAAAATACGGCGAAGAATATGCTCAGCTGTGCGAGCTGATGGCTGACGATACCGAAGCAGCCCGCGCACGTAAGGAAGTACAGGCAATGTACGATGCGATTCTGAAGGATGGTTGGGACGGCGATTGGTTCGTACGTGCTTACGATGCTTACAGCCACAAAGTAGGTTCCAGGGAATGCCGCGAAGGTCAGATCTACATCGAGCCTCAAGGCTTCTGCGTACTGGCCGGTGTCGGTGTGAAGGAAGGACTTGCCGAAAAGGCATTGAATTCTGTAAAAGAGAGACTGGATACCAAGTATGGTGTCATGATCTTACAACCCGCATACACGGAGTATCACCTCGAACTTGGTGAAGTATCCTCTTATCCCCCCGGATATAAGGAGAATGCCGGTATCTTCTGCCACAACAATCCCTGGGTATCCATCGCAGAGACCGTTCTGGGCAGAGGTGACAGAGCTTTCGAGATCTACCGCAAGACCTGTCCCGCATACATTGAGGATATCAGTGAGATCCATCGTACCGAGCCTTATGTATATTCCCAGATGGTAGCCGGTAAGGATGCAAAATTCTACGGCGAGGCAAAGAACAGCTGGCTGACCGGTACTGCTGCATGGACTTTCGTAAATATCTCCCAATACATACTGGGTGTATATCCCACTCATCAGGGATTGTCCGTAGATCCTTGTATTCCCAAGGGCTTCGGTGATTTCTCCATCACCCGTAAGTTCCGTGAGGGCACCTATCACATTCAGGTAAAGAACCCTCAGAACGTGGAAAAGGGTGTCGTATCCATGACCGTGGACGGCAAGGCAGTAGACGGACACATCATTCCTTACGAAAAGGGCAAGGAAGCATACGATGTAGTCATTACCATGGGTTAACAGTTCTAATAAACATAGTTTAAAACGATTTCTATCCTCCTTAAAACCCCGGCAGTTGTTGTAGTTGCCGGGGTTTTGCATTGGATATTCGTAGTTTGCGCTACAACATCTACACCATAAGGACAAGCAGGCCGTAAGCAGACGTCGGTACTTATTGACCGTATTGGGGTCAATTATGTACCGCTACGTTCTGCGCCAGAGCGAGAGCGTGCCTGCGGTTCTTATGGTGTAGATGTTGTGGACGTTTTTGCGGCTTCCTTCCGGGACTCGATCACGTGCCGGATGGCTGTCAAATGATATTATTTTCTCCATTTTTCTGAAGCAACTTCCGGTATGTGGCATCCATTCCCAGTGCTCCCAGCGGGGCTGTGATAAGGATGGCCAGCACAGCCACGGACAGAACGATCTTGCCGCAGGACAATCCCATCGATAACGGCACAGAGCCGATAGCAGCCTGCACTGTGGCCTTCGGCAGATAGGCTATCACGCAAAACGTCCTCTCCTTCTTATTGAGATCCGTTCCCAACATGCACAGTGCTACACCGGCGGAACGGAACAGCAGCGCCAGCAGGATCATCCCCACCGCTGCCGGTCCAGCTTCCATAGTATAGCGGATATCCACTGCCGCGCCCACCAGCACGAACAGCACCACCTCCGCTGCCAGCCACAGTTTACCGAATTTAGCAGACAGTCTGCCGGTGACTTCCCTAGATGCCCGTATTTTCAGCGCACAGGCCATGCTCACCACCGCCAACAGGCCGGAGAACGCCACGATCCCCTTTAACAGCGTTTCCAAAGCCATTAATAAGAAGGACAAACCCATGATGATAATAACTTTCATGCTGTTGCGCACATAACTGCCCTTTCGGTACAACAGTTCAAAAAGCTGCCCCAGTAGCCAACCCACCAATGCACCGAACAACACACCCGTCAGGATCGATACCGGGATATTCACAAAATCCAGGGCATTGACCTGTCCACCCTGTGCCATTCCAACAAAAGTGGAAAACAATACTATGACATAGATGTCATCACAGGAAGCCCCAGCCAGAATCATCTGCGGAATGCTTTTCTCCGTACCATAGCTGTTCTCCATGAGATGCACCATCCGTGGCACCACCACTGCCGGTGACACTGCTGCCAGAACTGCTCCCATAACTGCCGCATCCACGCGGCTGATGTTAAGGATCATGGGCGCAAATATCACAAAAGCCAACAGTTCGCAAGTGGCAGGAACACAAGCCAGCATGACTGCGGAGCGGCCCACTTTTTTCAGATCCTTCAGATCCAATGATAATCCGGCCTTCAATAAAATGATGATCAGCGCGATCTGCCGCAGTTCCGATGAGATATTCAGGATTGACACATCCAGCAGATCCAACACATAAGGTCCCAGAATAATACCCGTAAGCAGCATTCCGATAATACGGGGCAGGTGAATCCTCTGGCAGACCGCCGCCATGAGTAATCCCAGTAAAAAGATCAGTCCCAGTGATGTAAGCATAAAAATTCCTCCGTTTTCTCGCAGCAGGACATTTTGAATTCCAACAAAAAGGCTGGTGTCCCCTGCATATTCTGCAGAAGTCATCAGCCAAATCGAATTCGTATGTTCAAATTCCGGCGGTTCGAAGCCTGTGCTTCCGGGAGAACCTCATTCCCGATGTTCTTATTATATACACGGTGCCCGCCCATGTAAAGTCCTATATTTTGCAAATATACCCGCCAGCATCCTGTACTCCATTAAAAAATATCTGCTGTGAGATCATCCCCGAAATCTGCTGCCGGAATCTCAAAGTCAACAATTCCAACTGCATAGGACTGTAATACATACTGGCCGGATTCAAATACAAAGCCATCCTCTGTAATGTAGAATGTAGGGTCTGCGGGGCCATTATCCGTACCTGCAATGTCCGGCCCATAAATTTCCTGATAGATAGCATTCAAATCTTCCGTACCATCCAACACCACCAGTTTGATACTCTTCTCGTAATCGTTAAAGAAGCAGTCCTCCTTTGCCTGCATTTCCGCTGCCTTTGCCGTCACCAGTTCCAGTGCTTTGTCGCGGAATCCGCTCCCCAGACTGTCAAAAGTAATTCTCTCTCCGGTCTGCGTATAATAGTTCATATAATACAAAGTATACCATCCATGAGCCCCCTGATCATACCCTTCCAGCCCCCACGACAGGCTGATCACCTTATCATCCGCGCGGATCACACGGAAAGTAAGATCCTCATAGCTCTGCTCATACACCGGCATATCCTCATAAAGTGTACCAAACTCCCCGTTCTCGATTCCTTCTACAAAACTGTCTACATATTCATCCAGCTCTTTCTGAATCTTCATCTGCACCGTCTCATTGCCCGGAATCGTCACTGTAACTGTTGGATAGTAATAGGTATAACTTCTGGTCTTGTCTTCGGGATCACTGCTACCCTCGTGATCCTCTGTGGTAAACTGCACCCATTCACTTCCCTGTATTTCACTCTGGCCTTCTGTCGGTTCCGTCTGTGTGGACACTTCCGCGGTCTCCTCAGTCCCGGCCGTCGTCTCTTCCGTCGTCTGACCGCTCTGTGTCTCCTTGATGCTGTCTATAACTGTCTCCATCTCCGGATCCGTCACCATCTCCCGGTTTCCGCAGGATGTAAAACCTAACAGTGCTCCCGCAAATACTGCTGCAAAAAATATTTTTTTCATAATCCTCGCCTCCTGATGCCAGTATATCTGCCGATTGCATCATATCTGCATCATTTTTATAATTTTTCTCGATTTCACTTTTTAAATATGATAGACAATTCCCATATTTTGAGCTATAGTAAAGCCAAATCTGGGTATGATTAAAAATAACGATACACATACTATAAAAATCAACCCGAGGAGGACTGTTATGAAAATATTATTTTATGATACCAAAAGCTATGATAAAGAATCTTTCGAGGCAACTCTGAAAAAATATCCCGGCATCCAGATTGATTACATCCGGTCGGATCTGGATCCCCGTACTGCTGCTCTGGCTGACGGCTTCGATGCCGTCTGTGCTTTCGTCAGCTCCAATGTGAGCGAAGCCACATTAAAAATTCTCCACGAAAAAGGTGTCCGCCTGGTCCTGCTGCGTTGCGCAGGATACAACAACGTGGATCTGGAAAAGGCAGCTGCATATGACATATGTGTCATGCGCGTCCCCGGTTATTCTCCGGAAGCTGTCGCAGAGCATGCCATGGCTCTGGCTCTGGCCTGCAATCGCCGCTTATACAAAGCCTATAACAAGGTCCGGGAAAATGATTTCAGCCTCGCCGGACTCATGGGCTTCAATTTCTATGGTAAGATTGCCGGAATCATCGGAACCGGCCGGATCGGTGCAGCTATGTGCCGGATCTGTAACGGTTTCGGCATGAAAGTCATCGCCTACGATGTCTACGAGAACCCGGATCTGAAAGATTTCGTCACCTATGTGACCTTAGACGAATTACTGGCGCAAAGTGATCTGATCTCCCTTCACTGCCCGCTGATGGATTCCACCTACCACCTGATCCAGCTTGACACCATCAAGAAAATGAAGGATGGCGTCATTCTGGTAAACACTTCCCGGGGTGCTCTGGTCAAGACCGAGGATCTTATCGAGGGCATCCGCCTGCACAAGTTCGCCGGGGTCGGTCTGGATGTCTATGAAGAAGAGACGAAAAACGTCTTCGAGGATCGTTCCGATGAGATTCTGGAGCATTCTACCACCGCAAGGCTTTTGTCCTTCCCCAATGTCATGATTACATCCCATCAGGGATTTTTCACAAAAGAAGCACTGGAAGCCATTGCAGAGACTACCTTGCAGAATGCTCTGGATTTCGAAAGTGGAAAGAAGAGCCCCAATCAGGTGCAATAAAATATTTCCAATCGAGTAGGCTGACTCATCATATACACAAAAAAACGGATGGCCCTCCCAAGCCATCCGTTTTTCTCGTTTTTCAGTTTCCCGTCTTGTCCTTTTTCTCTATCTCTTACAGTTTTTACGATCATTCCAGATTCAGTTTCTGACCAACTCTGATCACATTCTGGTTTGTAATCTGTACATTTCTGCGAAGCAACTGTGCCAGAGTCATGTGATTTCTCTTAGCGATCCTGGAAAGCGTATCACCACTCTTTACCGTATAACCGCCCTCTGTATACCAGATGCTCTCGGAAGGTCTGCGGTCAGTAACAGTTACCAGATAATTGCCGCCGCGCTTCAATGCGAACATGGACTGTCCGGTGGAAGTTATGGTAAAGGATCCGCAATACTCCAGGCGTCCCTTCTCTGTATTATAGCGATACAGGTTTGCACTCTTGCCGGAATTGTCCTTGCCTACATTTACATGAATGTTGACATTCACTCCGAAGCTGCCGGTATCTCTGATACCCAGCTGTCTGTTCACGGTTCCGGACTTTGCGGATACCACATTTGCCGGGATTGTGTTGCTCGTCTGGTCTACTGTCAGATCAATATTCTGAATCTTTGACAGATCTTTATTCTTCAGATCCTGTCCACTGATGCTCAGTGCCACACCGTTTCCGCTGTGGAATGCCACCGTCAGCTTCGTACCTTTAATGGTATTCAGTACATTCTGAGGCACCTTGACTTCACCGCTGCATACAAAGTTCATGTTGACACTTGCAATCGCAGGGTTCTGTAACATCTCTGCCACCTTATTCTGTACAGAGCTGCTGACATCGTTCCAGTCTACGGTAGATGCTGCTGTAGAAGAAGTGCCGCTGTTGTTATCATCGTTGTCCTCTCTGTCAACATCCGTATTTACTGTGATCACGTCGGAAGCAGTTCCTGTCATTCTGGCTCCTACGCCTTCGGGTACCTTGCCGGTCACCTCAAGGAAGCCATTCATATTGATGATACCGTTGGCATTTCTGTGAATGCCGCCATGAATTGCGCTGTTCATATCCAGGTTGCGGAACCAGTCTGCTGCCGCTGCAATCCCTTCACTGTTGGTAGCGTTTTCACCTCCCCAGTAGTAGTTTGCTGCATTTTCGTAAGCACTTGTCTCCTGTGTTCCCTTGGGTTTGAACTGCTCAGCGATCAGTTCTTCAGCTGCATTGGCGCTGTCCTTGAAGGATAGAATTCCCTGTGCGATAAATGCTGTGTTCTTTGCATCGTTCGTGTAAAGAGCTACGTTGTAGGATTCATTATTGTAGCTGGTAGAAGCATATACCTGAATGTCCGGGCAGCTGTTGGAATCGATACCCTTTGCCTTATTGCCGAAGGATACGCTGTTGCGCAGGATATGCCGTCCGCTGATGCTGGAACCACCCATCTTGAAGCCGTTACCGTTACCCGCATCTACTTCCTGTCCGTTCGCATCCAGTACATAACCGTTCTTAAATGCCACACTGTTCTGAATCGTTACCTGTCCGATGGCACCGGTCTCTACCTTTGCAAACAGATCCCATCCGTCATCAGCGTTGTAAGCTGCGATACATCCGTCAAATACATTGCCGTCTGCTACAGTCAGTTTCGCTGCAAATCCGTCTGCATCCTCATATCCCGCATCTGCATTCAGATAAGAAGTACAGTTCAGGATCAGGTTGTGGGAAGGCCAGTCTTCCCAGTTATCTGTGCTCTTATATCTGCTGATCTGGAGACCGGTATTACCGTTTCTGTAGGTCATTACGTTGTCCACAGTGTTGTAGCTTCCGGATACCTGAATACCCTTCTGCGCATTTGCGGATCTCGTAACATCAAATCCCTGGAAGTACCAATAATCGCCTGCCAGAATCATACCTGCACATCTTCCCTGGAAATCCAGTACCGGACGTGTGGCAGCTTCCGGATCTGCGATCATGTAAATCTTCGCATCTGCGGTTCCGTTAACGCCTCTTTCTACAATGACTGTCTTGTCCAGTGCATAAGTTCCGCCCTTTAACAGGATCGTCCGTCCGGGAGCAGCACTCTTCACTGCGGTATAAATATCTACAGGATCATCCTTGGCACCGCTTCCATAGCTTCTGCCGTCGGGACTTACATAAATATAACTTCTGTCTTTTACATTATAGGTTACGGTGAAATCAAATTTCACGGTATCATAGCTGCTTAAGAGAGAATACTTTGCAGGCTTGTAATCTGCATCCGGTGTGAACTCCACCGCGAAGGTATTGCTGCCCTGCTCCAGAACAGTGTTCACACGGAACTTCGTCTGGGCATCCACATGCTGACCGGATACCACTGCCTCACCCCTGCTGTCAGTAATACTCAGAGTTCCGTCGGCATTACCGTAGTATACCATCTCATAGTTTGCACTGTTTGCAACCGTTGCAGACTCAATGCCAAAATTCGGTGTCACATAAGTGATTGGTCTTGCCTCCGCGGGTGCATCGTTTTCCGGTGCAACGGTGGTCAGGCTCATATTGCTGAAACTTACCTTAGCACTTCTGGAAGCGTAGAAACCTACATAAATATTGTTCTCATCCAGTTTCGTCAGTTCGTCACCGTCATCGCCGTGATAGTACTTATTGGTCACGGTCTCTCCGGTAACTACATTGGTATAGCTTAAGAAATATCCGGTATTATTTCTCTGGATCGTCATATGGAAGGTTGTCTGAGGATTGACATCCGTGATATCCTTCAATGCTGCCTCATATCTGCCTACCATATTGTAAGTTCCAGCACCCAGTCCGCTTACTGCGGCACTGGTCTCCAGCGTTCTCATAGCCGTCTGGAAATCATCTACTACAGTGTCTGCCGCAAGATTCTCCGGTGTTACACCGATCTTCTCCTGAGATCCGACACCCAGCTTCATGGTGTACTTATCTCCGGCATCCGACACCTGACCGGCCTCTGCATCCCAGAAATATTCCACCTTGGTCGCACTTACCATATAAGAGTTGTTCCAGAAGGAATTACCGGAACCGTTCTCTCCCACACGGTCTGCTGCCATCAGACCGAAGCCCTCCTGACCATTGGTAAACTTCCAACTGTCTACGGTTACATCTGCGGACAGCGTAAAGTTCTCTGTCTCAGGATCAATGGTGGTATAGTAGAATGCCACACCATCGGTGGAGTTCGGTACCAGCTTACCCTTGCTGTTCATACTCCATACTTTCAGATCCTGTGTATCATAGCTTCCGCTGAAGCCGTTGTTCTTGCCGCCTTCTGACATGGTATCTACACTGGAGCCGAATGCGGAATAATTCCAGGTCTTTACTGCATCTTCTGTGATCGTCAATTTCACCTCTGCCGGTTTGGAAATATCATTTCCTCTGACTGCCGCAACGCCAAATGTATATTCCTGTCCTACGGTCAGCCCTGAAATCTTCTGTAATAACTTTGTCACGCCCTCTGCATATACCTTGCCATCCACATATACTGTGTAGCTTTCCGCTTCGGGAACAACCTGCCAGGTCAGCTTCACGTTGCCATGGCCTTTGTTCTCGGCGTTTAAGCCTGCGGGAGTTGCCATGGGAAGGACAAAATTAACACCGGTTGTCGTATTACTTACCTTAGAAGTTTCGCCGGTACGGATCAACTCTGCTTTAAAGCTGTAAGCACCGGATGCTTCAGGTGTAAACTCTGCTACACCGGACTCACTCTCTGCGGTAATCGACTGTTTCATTACTTCCTTACCATTTGCATTATACATCGTTACATCCAAAGACTCTCCATAGATACCACCCACCTGAGCAGTATAGGGAACAGAAATCGTACCGCCCTTTACGGAAGGAGTCCCCAGTACGGGAGTTTCAATCTTGTTCCAGTCAAGAGAAGTTCTGTAATCTACAGTCAGATTATAAATCTGAATATTTGAACCACTGGCATAAAGATAATAAGTAGCTCCTGCTTTTACAGAATATATCTTTGTCAGAGATGCATTCGGTGTAAAAGTATCTAACACTTCCACCGTTCCATTATTGTCATTTATAAAATAAAATGCTTTGTTATTTGCCTTGAAAGCAATACGGATTCTTCCGTCCTTCTCAGCCTGCAGTTTTACAACAGATCCTACAGTAGGAATCGCACCTGCGTTTGGACTGGGGTTTTTGCTCCCCTTCACAGATCCTTCATACAGTATGCCATCAATCGTTGTAGAAGATGCGGAATATTTCATGTCAGTCAAAACAGAAACGCCGCCATCATAGTTCACGCCTGCATTCAGTCCCTTTGTCAGATCCAGTTCATGCAAATCTGCATCTTTTGCACTGACTACCACACTTGCACTTGTAGTTTCTTTGGAAGCTTTATATATCGTGCTGTTGTTGATCTTGACAGTTGCGTTATTTACCGCACAGCTTACTTTATATACTTCTCCGCTCTTCAGGGGTACTACATCTTGGCTCTTAAAGCTATGCACATCTGCTGCATCTTTGATGTTAGTCAGCGTTACTGTTCCATCACCCAGTAAGTTATCTGCATCTTTTACAGTAATCGTTGTTGTTGCCAGTGTAGAATCCAAGGAAATTGTTAATTCTGTTGTATCCTCTGTAACCTCGATGGTCTCTTTGTCATTGACCGTTACATCGGTTAATTCCATATCTGTAGAAATTTTATAAGTTGCTCCTACTTTAAGAGTAACTTTATCGTTAGGTGTAACATTAACCTTGTCGTTCGAGTCTGCCTGATTGGTCAATGTCAGAGTTTTTCCATCAGCCAATACAGAACCTTCTGCCATTTTCACCTGTGCTTCTACTTTTGCCTTGCCTAAGGTAATAGTAGCGCTGAATTCTTCCGTACCGGTGGTAATCGATGTCTTACCATCTTCCGTGACAGCACGCACGTTTTCGTTCGGAGCCACGATATTGTAAGTGGTTCCGGCACTCAGGTTGTATTTCTCGTTTGTATTTACTCCTAACTCTACTGTATCCTTACTTTCAGCAGTCAATTTTACCTTTTCATCTGGCTGCACCAAACCGTTTGTATTATCTACAACTGCGATATTACCGGAGACAGTAGCACCGGAGGGAATGTCCTGCGTTGTTTCTGTTACTTTGATGCTTATAACTCTCACTCCACGATTATAAGTACTTTCCGGACTGATAATAGAATAATTTCCGGCCGACAAATTTACATACTCTATTGTCGATGTGCTCGTTCCAGTAACCGTTTTTTGAGTTTCATCCAAAAGTGTTCCGTCTTTCCTTAAGGCTATCAGCGAACTTTTGTCACCCCCCCGTACTGCTAGCGGCAATGCTCACAACTGCACTTCCTGCAATTGTAAAGGAAATATCACCTTGCCCATTCTTATCCAATAAAAGGGCATTTACCTTCGTAAATTTACTGTCAAAATAATAGTATACCTTGCCAGATGCTTTAAAGTAATCCCCATAGGTAATTGGCGTTATTACAGCGGTCGTGCTTTGTGTTTTTTCACCCTCTGGTACCGACAACTTTTTAAAATTCACCTCATGCACCGTCTCCGCAGCCTTCACGCTGGCGATTCCGCCCAGCAAATCCACCGGCATGACGCCCAGCAGCATAGCCACGGTCAACATAAATGCCAAAAATCTCTTTTTCTTACATCGACTCATACAATCCTCCCAATCCTCCTGCCGTAGCCTTCCGCTACAGCAATATGTTTGCGTTTTTTGTTTTACGCCTTGCTGTAAACAGTTACATTTGTAAGCTCTTACAGCGCTATGTACTATATATTATCACTGTCGCTTCACATTAGTAAACTGTTTTTTGTATATTTTGAATATTTTTGGAAGTTATTCATAGAAATTTTGAGCAATTTTTAGTTACTATTTTTGCGCTAATCATTTATTTTCGCAAAAATGCACAGTTTCGTAGCATTTGTCAATTTCTGTATGTAGTAAACGCTTACACTTATTTCTATAAAAGTTATATAAGATTATATAAACTTATATACAGTTATATAAGAAATAAAAAGTTATATAAACTTATATAAGAAAACATTAAAATAGATCAACAAAAAATAGACTGCCTTTACAAGCAGTCTATAATGAATTCTCTATTTACTCCATACCCCGCAGCGTAACCTTCTCCACATATTTTCCGGCTAGTTCCGCCATCTGTTCCAGTTCTTCTCCGGAAAATGCTCCGAACGCCGCATATTTTCCCGCATTCTCAGCTGTCTGTACCATCCGGTACAGGCAGTTTGCATTTTCCTCATAGCTCTGAAGATAATAAGCCGGGCAGCCGGCGATCCATTTGCCGATATTCTCGAACTCTTCCACAGTATGGATTCCTTTTACCACAGTGGTACGGAATTCATACGGAATCCCACTGCTTTTCAGTATGCCGATGCTCTCCTCGATCCGGGAGATATCCATATTCTTAAGGCCTGCGGCATGGGCATAATTCTCTCTGGACGCCTTGATATCCATAGCCACGTAATCGATCAGGTGCTCCTGCAACAGTTTCCACAGCACTCCCGGCATATAGCCGTTGGTGTCCAGTTTCACCGGGTATCCCAGTTCTTTGATCTTCTGTAAGAACTCCTTCAGATCCTTTTGTAGAGTCGGTTCTCCGCCGGTGACGCAGACACCTTGCAGAATGCCCTGTCTCTTTTTCAGATACGCGAGCACTTCCTCTTCCGGGATCAGCGGCTGGCAGCCGGGATCCAGCACCAGTTCCCCGTTGTGACAAAACGGACAGCGAAAATTGCAGCCCCCTGTAAAAACAGTGGCTGCAATATGTTCCGGATAATCTAATAAAGTTGTCTTGTTAAAACCATGTATCTGCATAGTCTAAGTCCTCGGCATAGTGGAATCCCGCACCACCAGTTCTCCGTCGAACACGCAGTGCTGGTGCTTCGCCTTTTTCCCGATGATGTCGAACAGGATCCGGGCCGTCTCTCTCGCCATGCTGTCCACCGGCTGCTTTAAAGTCGTCAAGGACGGGATAACATATTTCCCGATTTCCACACCATCAAAGCCTGCCAGAGAAATATCCTCCGGCACCTTGTATCCGGCATCAGACAAGGCTTTCCCGGCACCGATCGCCAGCATATCGGAGATTGCGAAGATCGCCGTGCACGGAATCTGCTTCTCGAGGAATTCCTTCGTCACCATATAGCCATTCTCCAGGGAGTAATCTTCCAAATCACTCCTCATAGGCAGGATCAGTTCTTCTCTTACTTCTATTCCGTTATCCTTCAACGCCTTTTTATAGCCCTCCAGACGCAGCTTACCGATGGAAGCATCCGTTTTGCGGGCACAGAGGATTGCAATATCCTTATGTCCGTTCTTGCACAGATAGTCCACCATCTTGTAGCTTTCCTTGGTATCATCCACCGCTACGGAGGAATAGGTGTTGCGGCTGAAGCCCTTGGGCAGCATTCCCGTGGTACTTAAGATAAACGGCACATGAAGCTGTGCCAGCTTTTCCTCACTGTGCACCAGATAACCGCCGAGGAAGATAATGCCACGAAGTCTTTTTTCCTTGACCAGCTTCAGTGCCACTTCCACTTCGTCCTCGTCATAGTCTACATGCTGCAATACCATGGCGTAAGATTTTTCCTTGATCTCTTCTTCCAATACCTTGATCATCTGGCTGAAGAAAGAGTTGTTAATACCTTTGACCAGTACTGCAATTGCCTTGGCATCCTGACGTTTCAGGTTTCTGGCACTGTTGTTGGGTACGTAGTTATTCTCTTTGATCACCCGCATGATCATTTCCTTGGTCTCAGGATTGATGTCCGGGTGGTTATTTATGGCACGGGATACCGTGCTGACACCGACACCGCAGATTCTTGCGATGTCTTTGATCGTGATTTCCTCCATGGAGCACAAACCTTTCCAAGCCTACGGACCTATCTGCCGTACAGCTTCGTCATACTGCGGATCCGTCCTGCAAGCTCCTTTGTAAAATCTCCGTTCCCCATTCTCCACTTCCAGTTGATGCCCAGTGTGGAAGGAATGTTGATGCGGGCCTCCGATCCCAGTCCAAGATAATCCTGCATGGGAATGATCGCCAGATCCGCTACGCTGGACATTGCGGCACGCACAAATTCCCAGGGAAGCTGCTCTCTGGGAATCGGCTCTCCGTCCGCATTTTTCAGACGCAGATAGTCGTCACAGAGCTTTTTGTCAGCTCCCTTCAAGGTGTCATACCACCCCATCACAGTATCATTATCATGAGTTCCCGTATATACCACGCAATTATGTGTATAATTATGCGGCAGATAATCACTTTCCTCACGGGAATCAAATGCAAACTGTAAAATTTTCATACCTGGATAACCGGATTTCTTCACTAATTCTATCACAGATGGTGTTAAAAAGCCAAGATCTTCTGCAATAACTTCTTTTTCTCCCAATTTTTCCTTCATGGAACGGAAAATATCATATCCCGGGCCATGTTCCCAGTGGCCGTGCTCCGCAGTGGGTTCCCCATAGGGAATCGCATAATAAGCATCGAATCCACGAAAATGATCGATACGTACCACATCATAGCGTTCAAAGCATGCTGCCAGCCGCTGCATCCACCAGGCATAACCGGTCTCCTTGTGATGTTCCCAGTTATACAGAGGATTGCCCCACAGCTGTCCGGTGGCGGAAAATGCATCGGGAGGACATCCCGCCACTGCTACCGGCTCACAATTCTCATCGAACTGGAACAGCTCCGGATTCGCCCAGGCATCTGAGCTGTCAAATGCTACATAAATGGGAATATCCCCAATAATCTTGATGCCGTTATCGTTGGCATAGGTCTTTAGTTTCTCCCACTGTACCTGGAACAGATACTGCTGGAACTGGTAAAATACAATCTCTTTCGCATATTTTCTGCGATATTTGTCCATGGCAGCCGGGGTTCTCAGCTTGATATCCTCTTCCCAGGCTGCCCAGCAGATGCCGCGGAAACCATCCTTGATGGCCATATAAAGTGCATAATCCTCTAGCCAGTATGCATTCTTCTGTACAAACTCCTGAAATCTCGCATCTTCTTCAATATGGCTGTTATCAAACGCTTCCTTCAACAGGCGGAAACGGCTCTTATAGATTTTGCCGTAATCCACGGAATGGATATCCGTGCCGAAGTCATAGGTATTGCACTGCTCTGCGGTCACATAGCCTCTCGCCACCAGATCCTCGGGATCAATAAAGTAGGGATTACCCGCAAAAGTGGAAAAAGACTGGTACGGAGAATCTCCATAGCTGGTGGGTCCTAATGGCAGAATCTGCCAGTAGGCCTGACCGGCTTCTTTTAATCTGTCAATAAATTTATATGCTTCCTTGGAAAAGCAACCGATTCCGTAGCGGGACGGCAGGCTGCTCACCGGCAGTAATATTCCGCTTTTTCTCATATTAATAACCACATCTTTCTATTTTTTAGCCCTTAACTGCACCGGCTACCACGCCCTCGATAATGTACTTCTGACAGGTCAGATAGAAGACGATAATAGGGATTACGGACAGTACCAGCAGTGCCATCATGGCACCCAGATCCTTTGCACCGTAAGAACCTACCAGGTATTGTACTACAACCGGTATGGTCTTGTAATTAGTACTCAGGCCGATCACCAGATAAGGCAGCAGATAGTCGTTCCAGATCCACATGGCATTCAGAATGGCTACGGTGATGGCTGTGGGCTTCAGGATCGGCATTACGACACCGAAGAAGGTCTGCAAAGGGTTGCATCCGTCGATCATGGCTGCCTCTTCGATGTCCAGTGGAATCGATTTGATGAATCCACAGAACATGAACACGGACAGACCGGAACCAAATCCCAGATACAGCAGCACCATTCCGGGAGGGTTGTTCAGGTGGGTCATATTAGCCAGCTTGGACATAGTGAACATTACCATCTGGAAAGGCACGATCATGGAAAATACGAACATGTAATACAGCACATTGGTCACGCCGGTTTTCACTCTGGTCAGATAGTACGCAGTCATGGAAGTGAACAGAATGATCGCTGCCACGGAAAATACAGTGATAAATGCAGACCAACCGAAAGCTGTGAAAAAACCGGTTTTTTCAATACCGTTCACATAGTTGGTCAATCCCACAAAGGTCTCTGCGGTAGGCAGTGCAAACGGATTGTTGCTGATGAACAGTTTTCCCTTAAAGGAGTTGATCAGCACGAAGAAAATAGGTGTTAAAAATGCAACTACCAGCAGACACAGGATACAAAATATGATCACATTGGAAGTTTTTTTCTTAGTCATTATTGTTCTACCTCCTTACGTCTGGTAAGTACCAGCTGTCCCAGGGCTATGACTGCCACAACGATGAAGAACAGTACTGCTTTTGCCTGACCGACACCTTCGTAACCGTTTCTGCCGTAGAAAGTATTGTAAATATCCAGAGCCAGCATTGCGGTCTTTTTGCTGGGAGCACCGGCAGTCAGCGCCAGGTTCTGGTCAAAGAGCTTGAAACTATTGGATACAGTAAGGAACAAACATATAGTAATAGATGGCATAACCATCGGAATTTTCACTTTGAATAAAGTCTGTAACGAAGTAGCTCCGTCAATCTGTGCTGCTTCGATCAGGTCTGTAGGTACATTCTGTAGTCCGGCTACATAAATGATCATCATATAACCGATCATCTGCCAGTTCATCAGGATGACCAATCCCCAGAAACCATAGGTAGGATTAGCTACCAGTGTGGTCTCATATTTCAACAATACCGCATTGATCATCTGCTGCCAGATATAACCCAGGATGATACCACCGATCAGGTTCGGCATGAAGAATACGGTACGGAACAGGTTGGTTCCTTTGATCTTTCTGGTCAGTGCCAGTGCCAGAATGAACGCAAACACGTTAATGGTAATGATAGATACAACAGAAAACTTTAAGGTAAAACCGAATGCGTTGACAAAATCTTTGTCCGCAAAAATTTTGATATAATTTTCCAGGCCTACAAATTGTGCATTTGTAATCGTCTTAAATTTGCAAAAGGACAGATATACGCCCATAACAAACGGTATGATAAATGCAAAGGAAAATGCGATCAATGTAGGCAGTACAAAAATGGGAAAATATCGTTTTAATGTCTTTTGCATAAGCCTTCTCCTATTAATTCCTTTTTACATGATATTCCGGGTTTTACAAACACGGGGGCCGTGGTACCACCACCGCCCCCTGTGTCTGAAGTTATATAAGATGGATAACGATTCAGAATAGTTATAAGTTGAGATCAATTAGTTAGCTGCGGTTGCGGCCTTTTCAGTTGCCCATTCGTCAACTACTTTTGTCTTTACAGCGTCCCAGTCGATGGAACCGGAAGCATACTCCAGAAGAGCTGCACCGAAGTCATCCTTGAACTGCTGGCTGGGGAAGGAAGTGAAGTTCCAGGATACAGATGTCTTGGAGGTATCTGCCATGTAACGAAGAACTTCCTGTGCCAGAGGATCGGTGGGCTTTTCATCATCGCTGAAGGTATCGAAAGGAGCGATGAATCCAAGGTCGTTGGTTACTGCTGCCTTACCGGTCTCAGAAGAGAACAGCCATTCAACGAATGCGATAGATGCTGCCTGATCCTCAGCAGAAGCTTCCTTGTTGATGCAGAAGAAGTTCTCAGTACCGGTGCAAAGTCCCTGGTTCTCTTCACCTTCAACTCCTGTATAGATAGGAAGGAACTTAACATCCTCAGCCTTAACGGTGTTACCGTCTACGCCATTGATCTGGCTCCAACCCCAGTTACCGTTCTGTACCATTGCTGCCTGACCCAGAGCGAACTCAGCCATGGAGTCGTCTACAGACTTGCTTCCCAGCAGACCGGGTGCTGTGCAGGAGTTGTTGATGTACAGATCAAAAATGTTCTTGAAGTTATCGGAGTAAGTGAACTCCAGAGTGTCGGTATCGGTGATACCCTTGTCCTTGAACTCGTAGTATACAGGGATGTTAGCCAGATGAGTCTGCCATCTCCAGTCTTCACCGGGAGTCAGGGATGTGGAAGCGAATACGCCTTCAATACCCAGCTCATCTTTCTTAGCCTGCATATCTTCTACAACCTCTTTTAACTTAGCGAAGTTGTTGATCTCATCCATGCTTGCTGCCTTAGCGCCGTCCAGTGCGAAGTACTTCTGCATGATAGCGTCGTTATAAATGATACCATAACCCTCTACTACGTAAGGGATTCCGTATACACCACCGTCTTCGCCGGTGATTGCCAGGCTCTTATCCATTAACCAGCTGTACAGGTCTGTATCCTTTAAGTCTGCGCAGTAGTCTTTCCAGTTCTGATAACCGATAGGTCCGTTGATCTGGAACAGGGTAGGTGCTTCCTTGTTAGCGATCTCAGACATCAGTGTCTGCTCGTAGGTACCGCTTGCTGCAGTTACAACCTTTACAGGAACACCGGTCTCCTCGGTATATTCCTTAGCCAGTTTCTGCCATACTTCATCAACTTCAGGTTTGAAGTTCAGATAGTATACAGAGCCTGCTGCCTCTGCGGTCTTCTCTGCCGCCTCGGTAGTTGCTGCTGCGTCCGTCTTATTGTCGGTAGCAGGGGTGGTTGCTGTTGCATTGTCAGCATTTCCGCAACCGGTCAGCATGGAAGCTGCCATTACTGCACAAAGTAAAACACTTGCCAGTTTCTTCTTCATAATCTTACCTCTCCTTTTTTGTTAGAACGGGAACCCTTCATAATTCTTGCCATACTCCCGTCAGGTTGTCGGAAACGGTTTCGGTATTGTTCCCGGTAACGTTTCCGTTGCTGTAATTAGAAAATAGCACATTCACGAACTGGTTGCAAGTGCTTTTCTGTAAATCCCTGGAAGTTTGTATATTGTTATCAAAATACTTCTCGCAGTTTTGTGCATTTTCACAATGACTTTATAATTCTTCTGCCGCTTATATTCTTTTTTCAAATAATTAACCCCTCGAGCGGACTGTTTCCTACTCGATTTTTATACTTTGTACACCATCTCGCTTAAAAGCTCGATGATGTACATTCGCCAGGTACAGATTCTTGTGCAAGCACAAATCTGTACCTGGCTCATCGTATACACAAAAAGAGGTGCCGCCTCATCCTTCTGCAGCACCTCCCGGGTTCTTTTTTCTATTTTATTTTTACAGATACTTTTTCCAGCCTTCCGGCAGATATTTTGCCGTGCTGCGGAGCATATCCCTTACCAGCTCTTCCACCTGTTCTCTGGAAGCTCTTCCTTTGACCTGCGGATCCTCCAGGAATGCTTCCACCACCAGATCAAAATCACACAGAATAGCTGCTTTCAGAATCCGCTCATGGTTTGCCACATGGGGATCCACCAGCTCCTTGATCTGCTCCGGAAGCTCTCCGGCATACAACGGGCGGATGGCATCTCTCTCGAATACCGCATTGGTCTCTACAACCGCACTTTCCGGCAGATTGGCAATCTGATGTCCGGTATTGGGAATATTGACATTGCTGATCTTGCGGGTCAGTCCGCAGAGTGCCTTGATCAGCTGGATACCTTCCTCCCCGGTAGGCTTCAACTCGATCTCTTCCTCACCGGCTGCCAGTCTCGCGCTCTTTGCCAGACGTTCCTGCAGATCCTTCTTTCTCCAGTCTACGGTAGTCAGACCGAATTTCCATCTCTTTACCGTCTCGGGATCTTTCAGGTAACTGTCACCCACACCGGGCATGAATTCCACCAGATGCCTGTCGCCTGCTGCTGCGATCAGACCATATTTGCGGAACAGATCAAATTTCACAATATGGGCACACTCGAAAGTAGAGTTCGCCCAGTTTTTATCTGCTTCTTTGTAGCCGTCTTCCTTATGCTCCTCGGTATATTTCCGGTAAATGGGGAACAGATCGATTCCTTTATAGGAAGCATAGTCGAACCAGGTGAAATGGTTGATACCCAGTACATTGACCTGAATATCCTCACGTTTCACATCCTTAAGCCCCATGGTCTCTTCCAGAATACCCTTTAACACTTTCTGGGTACCGAATACTTCATGGCAGCATCCAAAAGCTTTGATCTCCGGAAAAACGTAGTACAAAGTCTTCACGCACAGGGACATGGGGTTGGTGTAATTGATGACCCAGGCTTTCGGTGCATATGCCCTGATGGCCTGTGCGATTTCCACATACATGGGAATCGTACGCAGTGCTCTCATGGCACCGCCGGGGCCTGCGGTATCTCCTACAGACTGATAGATTCCCAGTCGTTCCGGCATATGTACATCCACAGCCATCTCATCAAAAGTTCCCGGCAGAATAGAGATCACGATGAAATCCGCACCGGTCAATGCGGACTGTAAGCTGTCAGAAACAGTATAGTTCCATTTGCCCACCACATCCTCTCTTGCAGAAAGTCTGTTGCCGATGATCTCATTGTGTTTTGCCGCCTCCGCATCAATATCATACAGGCGGATGGTTCCGGACAGTTCTTCATCCATGGCCAGATCCGTCATAAATGTCCATGCCCATCCTCTGGAACCACCGCCAATATAGGCGATCTGTAAATCTTTTACCTTTCCGTCTGCATACTCCATTTTTGTATCCTCCTTATGTGTTTCCGGTCCTTGGGATCCTCTGCTCCATCGGCCCGTACTGCCTTCTCTATATTGCACATTATAGCCTATGGCTGTATAATAATCTTGCTATTATTTGCGTATTTTTTTCCATTTTCGTACTATATTGACTTTTGTTTTTATACAAGCTCATAGATTTGTAATATAGCCTGCGCATACTGTTTTTCAGAATGCAGTCTAATATAGCACTAATATAGCATAGGAAAAAGGAGATCACTATTATGTTTGAAACAGGGGATTTTCAGACACCGGCTCCACCGGAATCAGGTGTTGCGGGCAATGCTGTTGCTTCGACGCCTCAGGATCACTGGCTCTATAATGAGCTTGTAGACGGATTCCACATCGACCGTGTTGTACGGGACTATAATTATTCCATGGATATCCGTCACATTCACGAAGAATACGAGATTTATTATCTTTTAGAGGGGGAACGGTATTATTTTATCAACCAGCAGACCTATCTGGTCACCCCGGGAACGCTGGTCTTCATTGACAAGGAGCAGATCCACCGCACCGGTATGGCTTCCGCCGGACCACATCACGACCGGATCGTTTTAGGAATCATGGAAGAGCCCTTTTCTGCCTTTCTGGCATCTTTCGGAGGATTGCAGCTGCAGAGTTTTTTCACGGAGCAGGGCAGTATTCTGACACTGCCAGAAGAAATGCGCCCCTATATCCAGTCTCTGTTGCAGGACATTGCCTCTGAGCTGATCCACAAAAAGCCCGGCTATCTTCTGGGCGCCATGACGAAGCTGGCAGAATTTTTCATTGCCGTGCTGCGCTTGCAGCCCGAGGGTCCCGTTGTCTCATTCCCGGCCAGACATTCGAACCCGAAGTATCAAAAGGTCGATGAAGTGGCGCACTATATTGTAGAACATTGTACTGAGCAGATCTCTCTGGAGGATCTCGCTGGGCGGTTCTATATCAACAAATTTTACCTGAGCCGTATTTTCAAAGAAGTCACCAGTTTTACCATCAATGATTACCTGAATGTCAACCGCATCAAAAAAGCCCACCGGCTCCTTCTGGAAACGGATGACAGCATCACTTCCATTGCGGAACAGTTGGGCTATGAAAATATTACTTATTTTGAACGGGTGTTTAAAAAATACCGGAATATGACACCGTTAAAATACCGGAATTATTATCGGTCGGAGACGGAGTGACCTATGAATCTGCAGCTGTCTGAACGTATACTCCTTGTCTGCTTCATGATAAGCCGCTCTACAACAGATCACTCAGTCTTGCGAACTGCTCCAGTGTCAATGCTTCGCCTCTTACGGTAGGGGACAGGCCCATCTGTGCCAGGGCTGCTGCCGCGGATTCCTTGGTGATGCCTGGGAGGCCCGCATTTCCCAGACCGTTCACCAGGGTCTTACGGCGCTGGTTGAAGGAAGCCCGGATCAGGGCGAACATCTTCTTCTCATCCTTCACCTGTACCGGCGGTTCTTCGTAGCGGGTCAGGCGGATGACCGCGCTACCCACATTCGGTCTCGGGATGAAGCAGTTGGGCGGTACATTCGCCACGATTTCCGGCTTTGCATAATACTGCACCGCCAGAGACAGGGCGCCGTAATCCTTCGTGCCGGGGCCTACCTGCATACGGTCCGCCACTTCCTTCTGCACCATGATGGTGATGCTCTTCAGCGGCACACGGCTCTCGAATAAGCCCATGATGATCGGTGTCGTTATGTAATAGGGCAGGTTTGCCACCACCTTGATGGGACGGCCTCCGTTTTTCTCCTCCACCAGCCGGTTAATGTCCACTTTCAGGATATCATCATTAATGACCGTGACGTTATCATAGTCCTGTAATGTCTCTTCCAGAATAGGGATCAGTGCCTTGTCGATCTCCACGGTCACCACGCTGCCCGCCCGCTCCGCAAGATACTGGGTCATGGTACCGATGCCCGGTCCGATCTCCAGCACGCAGTCCTCCTTTGTAATCTCCGCAGAGGAGATGATCCGGTCTAATACCGTCGTGTCTATAAGAAAGTTCTGTCCGAATTTTTTCTGAAAATTAAAATGATATTTCTGCAGTACCGCAATGGTGTTCTGGGGAATTCCCAAATAAGCCATAATAAGCCTCCTTAATAATACTTAAAGTCCTCTAAAAAGTGAATGCAGTCATACAACACCAGCACATCCATTCCCTGTTCCGGTTCATACTGCTCCATCAGTTGGAACAGTTTCCCGTTAAAATACCGCAGATCTACCACATAGATATTCTCATAATGGGTCGTGAGCAGCGGAATCAGGCTATTGGCATAAGAATCCTTGATGACGAACAGCGTCTTGCCGGGATTATATTCTGTGTGGATCTCAATAAATGCATGATTGTCATTCAGAAAAAAGCCGTACTGATTCTTGGTGTCCAGATAATCCGGTGCATACAGAGAATCTGCCGTGTCCGTAAAATCATAGGTCACCGATATTGCTTTTTTCTCCGTCTCCGGGAAATACTGTATGCTATCCTTCGTCCAGTCCACATTGATCCGGGACTGCAGGGTTCCCTGAAAATCCTCCGACACCGTCTTCCTGCCATTGACATCATACGGATAGGGAAAGCGTCCCACACTGTCCGCCCAGGCAAGAAATCCGTAATAGGCTCCCAGGCTGGTCCAATGATGATCCGTGCGATAATAGATGGGCTCCTGTGCATGCTCCTGCAAAGCGTGATACACATCTATATAATGCTCTTCTCCAATAGAATTCCTTACCTTCGTAAGCAGCCGTTCTTCGTCATAATAAGGTGCAAATGCCGGCAGCTTATCCGTGAGAATGTTGTCCGCCGTCGGTACCAGCATGACTTTGGCATCCCAGTGGTTCACCAGCTTTGTTAACGATGCGACACGGGAATTTTCCATCTGCTCCGTATACTCATCGGGATCGTTTACTCCGATCAGATACCGGTCTGCTCCCAGATAGACCCCGTTGATCTCTTTTTTCCGGAAACAGATATCTGCCCGGGTCTTAAGTCCTACCCATTTATCCCGTCCTACGAACTGGTCGGACATGTATTTCTCATACGCATCCCCGTATTCTCCCGTAAAAAGACTCTCCCAGGAAAAGGCAGGGCGGGAAGCCAGCACCCGGTTCTCCGCTTCCGAATATACTCTGTCACTGTTCCACAGATCTGCCACTCCCAGAACCAGAAGTACCGCACAGACCAGTCCGATGGTCAACAGCGAATTTCTTTTATCATCCATATGCGGTTCCTCCTTCCCGGTTAGAATCGAAAATACAAAAAGGGATTATACGACGCATCCACAATATACGCCACCGACAGAAGCAGCAGTACTGCCGGAATCACCTTTTCTCCCAACCGGTACAGTGCCATGGCGGGGCCTGTCTTACTGCTTTTCAAAGCATGCACCAGTCTGCTGCCTAGCGGAAGACATGCCACCAATGCGATGACCAGAAGCACCAGATACTCATTGCTCAAAAACATGGCCAGTGAATTCACGGGCCCTACCCCGTTCATTCCAAACATAGCCTGCAGATAAGCCAGAATCTCACCGGGACTTTCCAGTGCAAAAAATACCCAGCTGATCAATACCACCGCCAGCGTATAAACCCTGCCGAACACTTTGGGCACACTCTCCAGAACTTCTCCCAGAAACAGTTTTTCCAGAATCAGGAAAAGCGCAAACCACAGCCCCCAGAACAGGAAGTTCCATCCCGCACCGTGCCAGATACCGGTCAGCATCCATACCACCAGAATATTAAACAGCTGTCTCGGCAAGCCCTTGCGATTGCCACCCAGCGGAATATACACATACTCCTTGAACCAGGTACTTAGGGAAATATGCCATCTGTGCCAGAAATCTTTGACCGAAGTGGCAACGTATGGATAATTGAAGTTCTCCGGGAAATGGAAGCCTAAGACTGCCCCCAGTCCGATCGCCATGTCGGAATAGCCTGAAAAATCAAAGTAGATCTGCAATGCAAAGGCGGCAATTCCCAGCCATGCCATGAGAACACTCATCTGATCCGTTCCCAGCTCCGTTACCTGTTTCCATAATAATCCCAGATTATTGGCCAGCAATACCTTTTTCGCCAGTCCCGTCACAAAACGCTTCGCACCATAGCTGATGGCATCCAGGTCGATCCGTCTGTCCTGCAGATACCGTTCCACCTGATGATACTTTAAAATAGGCCCGGCGATCAGCTGTGGGAACATGGTCACGTAGACACCGAACTGCAGAATATTGCGCTGCGCTTTTGTATCGCCCCGGTACACATCGATCACATAAGACATGGTCTGGAAGGTGTAAAAGGAAATTCCGATGGGTAACGGAAGATTCAGAAACGGAATCGACGTTCCGAAGACCGCATTCACCGTCTGCATCAGGAAATCGGCATATTTAAAAAATCCCAGGATAAAAAGATTGATGACAATGGAACATAGCAAAAAGATCCTGGAGCGATCCTTCCCTCTGTATTCTTCGATCAGCCTTCCCCACACATAATCGGATATGGTAGAAAAAAGCATGAGGAAAATATAGACGGGCTCTCCCCAGGCATAAAAGACCAGGCTCCCCAGGAAGAGAACCAGATTCTTCATCTTCCGGGGAACCAGGAAATAGCAGATCATAAAAATCGGCAAAAACCGAAAAAGAAACAATACACTGCTGAATACCATTCACTCTACTCCGTATTTACTCCAGAGTCTGTCTGATAGCCTCCAGGGCAAGTTCATTCTGCTCCTGACAGTAAGTGATCACGGCCTCATCGCCCTGTTCTTCCACAGAGGAAGTGTCCGCACCCAACTGTACAAAGCATACATAATCGCCTATCCGTTCCACTCGGGATGCCTGAATCTTGCCCAGATTCATGGGATACTGCATCGTGTCATTCACCAGACTGTCACGGTAGGCGTTCAATGCACTTTCTACCTCTTCTACCTTACCATCTTTTGCATGAATAATCAATAAAGTATCTACATTGACGCTGATCATGGGTGCCTCTCCCAGGTAGGCATCATAGAGCTCCGCACTGACACCGTAGGTCTCGTTCAGCATTTCCCCGGGTATCTCGGAATCCGGCCAGTAATTGTCTCCCAGTGCATCCGTAACTGCCTTTTTTGCACTCTGTAACGCTTTCGCAGCGTCCTTCGGATTCTGTGCAGCGGTTGTACTACCGGCCTCGCCGGTCTCCTGTCCCGCTGCGGTGCTCTCCATGGTGGACTGCTGGTTGTCTGATGCAGCACCGTTATTATCCTTGCCTCCGCAGGCGGTCATAGAAAGTGCCAGAGCACTCATAAGTAACATACATGCTAATTTCTTTTTCATAAAATCTCTCCTTGTTTTGCAGGGATATTTCCCATGTTCAGTTGCAGTATCCCCTTTTTGGGGATCCCTATTCTATCAGACGACAATCCGGTAGAAAAAGTTTCATTAAATTTTCAACAGCCAGAACAGAAACGGCATTGTAGCTACGGACAGCACAGTGGTCAGCGCCACGCCCTTAGAGGTCAGCCGGTAATCACCGTCATATTGCTGCGCCAGCATGACTGTCATGCTGCCGACAGGTGTGGCCGTCATGACCAGACAGACACCCAGAAACATGGGGTCTGTAATGAAAAAACGCAGTCCCCACAGAAGCAGTGCCGGCATAAGCAGCAGCTTCACAACAGAAAAGAGCAGCAGCCGCACATCCGTAAACAGATCCTTTAACCGGATCTGTGCCAGCGAATCACCGATTACCAGCATACTTAATGGTCCGGTGACAGCTCCGATCCGGGTGGCAGTATCTTTGAAGACCATCGGAACCGGAAGATTACTGATATACAGGGTCACTGCAATGAGGCAGGAGATCACCCCCACATTCATCAGCTGCTTCCAGTTCAGCTTTTCCCGCTGTCCGGAGGTCTTCATCCTGTTAATGCCATAGGTATAGATCAGCACACTGTAAAGCAGATTAAAAATTGCAGCATGGATCACTGCTTCACCGCCGTACATGGCATCCAGCAGAGGATAGCCCATAAAGCCAATATTGGCGAAGATCGTCATGACCTGATAAGAACCATAATCTTCTCTGTCTGCCCGAAGCAGTCTCGGAATCAGCTCTGCAATCACAAACATGATAGCAAAAAAGATCAGCGCCACAGCCAGCGTAACCAACAATGCCGCCTTATTTTCCAATGTTTCAGGATTCATGCCGGAGGCAATGATCAGCGCCGGATTGCCGATATTAATGACGATACCGGAGATCATCTTGCCGGTATTTTCCCCGAATACTCCGACCTTTCTGCAGATGTACCCGATCAGCATGATCAGGAAAAAAATCACCATTTGTTGAAGTAAAAGCATACGCTGCCTTCTTTCTGTATTTAATCAGGAAATAGTAACTATTCAGAACCCCATTCGCAAAACCGCGTACATCATAGCACATATGTGCTCTTTTTCACAACAAAAAATTATTGTTTTCCACCCTTTTTGCTTTCTTTCTTTACAAAACTACGGACAGTACGCTATACTTGCAAAGGACTATTGATGGAAACGACGCTGCAAAGCAGCAGAATGTGAGGAAATATGAGCATATTAAACGTAGAACACCTGACCCACGGATTTGGAGACCGTGCTATTTTTAACGATGTATCGTTTCGCCTGCTGAAGGGGGAACATATCGGTCTCATCGGTGCCAACGGCGAGGGAAAATCTACCTTTATGAATATTATCACCGGTAAACTGATGCCGGATGAGGGCAAAGTGGAATGGGCGAAGAATGTCCGCGTCGGCTATCTGGACCAGCATACAGTGCTGACCCCCGGTATGACGATCCGTCAGGTACTGGCTTCCGCTTTTGATTTCTTATACGATATGGAAGCACAGATGAATGAAATCTGTGACAAAATGGGAGATGCCACCTCGGAAGAACTGGAACAGTACATGGAAGACCTGGGAACAATCCAGGATCTGCTGACTATGCATGATTTCTATATGATCGATGCCAAAGTGGAGGAAGTGGCAAGAGCTCTGGGACTGATGGATATCGGCCTGGACCGTGATGTGACAGAGTTGTCAGGTGGTCAGCGTACCAAAGTTCTGCTGGGCAAACTTCTGTTGGAAAAGCCCGATATTCTGCTGCTGGATGAGCCGACCAACTATCTGGATGCGGAACATATCGAATGGCTCAAGCGTTATCTGAATGAATATGAGAACGCATTTATCCTGATCAGCCATGACATTCCCTTCCTGAACAGTGTCATCAACCTGATCTATCACATGGACAATCAGGAGCTGACCCGCTATGTGGGCGATTACGACAAGTTCCAGGAAGTCTATGCCATGAAGAAGTCCCAGCTGGAGGCCGCATATAATCGTCAGCAGAAGGAGATCGCCGATTTGAGGGATTTCGTAGCAAGAAACAAGGCTCGTGTATCCACCCGTAACATGGCCATGTCCCGCCAGAAGAAGCTGGATAAGATGGATGTCATCGAGCTGGCTGCGGAGAAGCCGAAGCCTGAATTCTCTTTCAAGGAGGGCCGCACCACTGGTCGTATCATTTTCGAGACAAAGGATCTGATCATCGGTTATGACGAGCCACTGTCCAAGCCCCTGAATCTGTCCATGGAACGTGGCGAGAAGGTAGCGCTGATCGGTGCCAACGGTATCGGTAAGACCACACTGTTGAAGAGCATTCTGGGACTGATCCCGCCTCTGTCCGGCGAAGTGGAGCAGGGGGATTATCTGGAGATCGGTTATTTCGAGCAGGAAATGTCCGGTTCCGGTGACAACAGCTGTATCGAAGAGATCTGGCAGGAATTTCCCGCGTTTACCCAGTATGAGGTGCGTTCCGCCCTGGCCAGATGCGGTCTGACCACAAAGCATATTGAGAGCCGCGTAAAGGTACTCAGCGGTGGTGAGCAGGCAAAGGTAAGACTCTGCAAGCTCATGAACCGTGCCACGAACGTTCTGTTACTGGACGAGCCAACGAACCATCTGGATATGGATGCCAAAGACGAGCTGAAACGGGCACTGAAAGAATACAAGGGAAGTATTCTCATGGTCTGCCATGAGCCGGAATTCTACGATGGCCTGGCTACCCAGGTCTGGGATCTGTCCCAGTGGACCACAAAGCTGTAAATGGAAAGTTACGCGAGCAATGAGCCGCGCATAGGCATAGTGAAGACAGCGATGGGCGCTTGCGCACAATTCGCTGTCTT
>ENA-USUJ01000121-USUJ01000121.1-human-gut-metagenome-genome-assembly--contig:-NODE-121-length-58411-cov-12.624661_pt1 | contig 58411 bp, 51 predicted proteins | sample MGYA00250061_ERZ773398 | MGnify/ENA primary metagenome ERZ773398 (study PRJEB29103, sample SAMN06111992) | human gut metagenome | biome: human gut; feature: ankylosing spondylitis patient; material... | reverse complement strand
GTTGAAATAGATACATAGTGGAATGTAAATGCATGAATGAAGGTGACGCATACAAGGTCTCAAATGTTGAAATAGATACATAGTGGAATGTAAATGCATGAATGAAGGTGACGCATACAAGGTCTCAAATGTTGAAATAGATACATAGTGGAATGTAAATGCTCCGGTTCAGTTGATGTTGATACAGATTCTATTGGTTGAAATAGATACATAGTGGAATGTAAATTATATCTAACTAGGGGGGCAAGGATTGCTTTAAAGCGTTGAAATAGATACATAGTGGAATGTAAATGGAGGCTATATAGCTCATACTGAAATTTTGGGTATGGTTGAAATAGATACATAGTGGAATGTAAATTAAATGTGCGGCCAAGCACAACTCCAAGTGCATTAAGTTGAAATAGATACATAGTGGAATGTAAATCTGTGCGTTGCATAACTCAATGAATGCTCCGGACTGTTGAAATAGATACATAGTGGAATGTAAATTATATACACCGCTGTTAAGCACAGAATTAATCTGATGTTGAAATAGATACATAGTGGAATGTAAATACAGATGCTCCGCCACCTCCGGCAAAACAATCAATGTTGAAATAGATACATAGTGGAATGTAAATATATAACCACGGATATACAATTGGCTACAACAAGTTGAAATAGATACATAGTGGAATGTAAATAACGCTGCTCAATAGATGCACCCTGCGGCGCACGTGTTGAAATAGATACATAGTGGAATGTAAATACGACAGTATCCATCTCCCAGTGACCAAACGAATTGCGTTGAAATAGATACATAGTGGAATGTAAATAAGAAATGCAATACTCATATGACCGAATCCGCCATAGTTGAAATAGATACATAGTGGAATGTAAATTAGTTTGTAGTATACTATCATTTTTATTTCTCCTTTGTTGAAATAGATACATAGTGGAATGTAAATATTATTGATGGTCCGTTCGGCTCACTTATAGAGCGCGTTGAAATAGATACATAGTGGAATGTAAATTTTATGACGCAAGCGGTTCTTAATGCCGTATACAAGGTTGAAATAGATACATAGTGGAATGTAAATGATCTTTTTCCCATAACAAAAAACCCTTGCAAAATTGTTGAAATAGATACATAGTGGAATGTAAATGATAATCTGGATGTTCAAACATTTCATAATCAGCACCGTTGAAATAGATACATAGTGGAATGTAAATTGGGATTTTTTCTATACTGAAATGAGAATAAGAAAAGTTGAAATAGATACATAGTGGAATGTAAATGCTTATAAGCCTACACGCGGCCTTCTCATTGTAAAGGTTGAAATAGATACATAGTGGAATGTAAATATGTATTCCGGCTGGATGAAGTAAACGCCGGGAATAGTTGAAATAGATACATAGTGGAATGTAAATATAAAATCAGGCGTGACAACGAGCCTCCAGCCTTGGTTGAAATAGATACATAGTGGAATGTAAATTAAATTAAAAGCCCCCTAGTGCCTTGTCTATGTCGGTTGAAATAGATACATAGTGGAATGTAAATGAAAGAATCACGAAGTAGCACATCTGATGGGCGCTGTGTTGAAATAGATACATAGTGGAATGTAAATGTATTTTGCAAGTCCGGGTATTTTTGTACCCATTTTGTTGAAATAGATACATAGTGGAATGTAAATTTGTATACAAGGCCATGCTCCAGCGCGTCGGTGTGGGTTGAAATAGATACATAGTGGAATGTAAATGAAGTATTTCCCGATTCATTCAGATAAAGAAAATACATATGAAAGTGAAGGCGGTGAATTTACGATGACGGATGATAAAAGATACACAATTTATGATGAAAAAGATAATGACTGGCTGGGGTTTGCAAGGCAGCAGGCCGATTTTTACAGGAATGCAGGACAGCATATGACAAATCTGAGGATGGATATTGCTGAAATTGATGATGAGATTGAAAGCATTCTGATGGAAACGTAAGATGCGAATTGCAATGTGGCGCAATGGTATAAGGTGTTTAAGAGACTTAAAGAACTCAGGCTCGAAAGAAAATCAAAAACGACTGAATTAAATTGCCTGTATGCATTGACGGATTATGTGGATTGCGATGCGCTTGCGGATACATTTGAAGCTAATCTTTCTGAGATTGAGGATATTATGGGCATTTCAAAGCCGAATGATGTGACTGAGATAAAGGCTGCGGCAGATAATTGCAATGAGGAGATACATATAGTTGAGCCTGTCAACGATCTGGTCGGATAAAATTCGGCTTTGAGAATATAGCAGGTTTAAAGTCTGCTGATTTCCACCCAGAAGCTTACCTGCCCCGGTTTGCCGACGCGTGAAATCAGATTGGTCATGCGGATGCGCCCGTTGGATACCGGCAGACTGTGAATGTAGTAAGTACCACTGCGGACGCCAATGGACGGACCGGTCTCAGCATTGTAAACCGGAACGGATGAGAGACGGAATGCGCTGCCGGGAGTATACGAGCGCGCGGAAACATTAATAGTGTCGGGTGCATCAGGTGAACTGTATCCAAGAACAGTTCCGTCCGGGGCGATTACATCGACCGTATAAGTTCCGGAAGGCAGGGTGGATGAATCTATGTGTATATCATATGCATGATACCCATTGCCCTTACCTGAGACTGCCAAATCGGACCTGTAAGAGGATGCCTTGCCGGAAAAAGTTTTAACAACCGTACCGGAACGGAGAAGCCGGACGGTGGCATATTCTGCGGCATCATCGATGCCATTCCAGAGCCAGCCGCTTACGCCGGAGCCGGAAATATTGTCAATGAATCCGCTATACTTTTTCCGGATGGGCAGGGATGCATTGATATAACGTGTGGGGTCGAGCCAGGTAAAAAGACGTTCGTCGTTCAGGGAAGAGGATGTCTTAATGGGGGATTTGTAATTGCGGAGTTCCCAATGGAGGTGGGCACCGCGGCTGCTGCCTGTGTTGCCCATAAGACCGATACGGGTACCGGGCATCACAGTGTCACCTTCCCTGACGTAGACCTTTTCAAGGTGGGCATAGACAGTGCAGAGCGTGTCAGAGTGTCGGAGAATGATGTAATTTCCGTAACCCATGCCTTCACGGTCGGGTACACCGTTGGTGCCGGAGAGATAGTTTACACATTTTATTACAGTGCCGAGCGAATGAGCAGTTATATAATCAATTTGGGACTTGTATTTTACGATGTCGATTCCGAGCGCCCATCCGCGCCCGCTTTTTTTATTTGATACATGAAGATAGTAAGGATATGAGACCTGATTATCGCCTGTTTCCAAAATGCGGCTTTTAGTGTTCATCATCGGAGTCCTCCTTTACTTCCGGAAGACCGGCAAATGAGGTCAGAATGGACATTATGCCGGCAAGCAGTGAAGTGGATGCGACCATTCTCCAATCTACATTCTGCAGGGCAAGTGATGTGCCGATGGATGCTACGGCGGTTTGCGCGATTGACCGGACAGCGCGGATGGCCGCGGCTTTGAACCAGAGTTTACGGTTGCTCTTGAACATTTTTGAAAAATCCTTTCATGATGAATATGTATGGACTGAGCACTGCCATACAACAGCGCTCAGTAAATTTAATCGTCAAAGGCCGGATTAATCGCGTATATATTTTTACAATCAAGTTTATCCTGAGTGATATTGAGTGCCTCACCGAAACGCTGGAAGTGTACAATCTCACGTTCACGCAGGAAACGTAACGGAGCTACGATGTCGGGGTCATCCAGAACACGAAGAAGGTTATCATATACGACTCTTGCCTTCTGCTCGGCGGCGAGATCCTCTGTGAGGTCGCAGATAGGATCGCCTTTTACCTGAAATTCGCATGCATTGAACGGGATGCCTCCGGCTGCCTGCGGCCATACACCGACAGTGTGGTCAGTATAGTATGGGGCAAAACCGGAATTCATAATCTGTTCCGGAGTGAGATTTCTGGTAAGCTGGTGAACCATTGTAGCAACTATTTCAAGATGTGCTAACTCTTCGGTGCCGATATCCGTAAGTAGTCCGGCAACTTTATTGTCGGGCATTGAATAGCGCTGCGAGAGATAACGCATGCTGGCACCCATTTCACCGTCCGGTCCACCATATTGGCTGATGATTATCTGTGCCGCCTTCGGGTCAGGCCGCTTGATGTTTACCGGAAATTGAAGTCTTTTTTCATAAACCCACATTATTCCATCCCTCCTTCCCATGGCCAAGGCCCGTCAATCCAGTCAAAACGGCTGTTACACGTTACGTGATATTTGTTGAGAGGACCGTACCAATCAGTATAATTCTGAACAGCTGTATCATATTCATGGTGTATTTCCTGATAACGCGCAAGAGAACGGCAGTCATCGGGATGCGTGTCGAGGTAAAGTCCGATATCATCGATGTAGAATCCCAGCTCCATTATCCTGCGCATGAGAGCGCACTTGGAAGGTCTGTTTGATGTGTTGGTGTTGTTCATCGTTTGCAGCCTCCTTTGCCTATAAATGGTTTATCAAGTTCTTTATAGATTGTTCCTTTAATGAGAGCGGTAGAAAGGTCATATTCAGGACTGTTGCTTTTCTGCCAGACAACCCCGGCCATTGCAAGAGGACCGCGTGCATTTACAAAAATATCCTGGCACCATTCGCCGGACGCATCAGTCTGTAAGGGAACCGGGCATTGCATGCGTTCCGGAGTGGCACAGGAATTTTCATTACGAGGCTGTACCCTGTTGCATCCGGATGCAAACCTGTTATTGTAATAAGGCATAAATCAAACTCCTTTTGCATATATTGTTGTTTAATTTAGAGTATGTGGAAAATAATATTCTGTGATAAAAAGAAACGGAGTGCTATTATAATAAATAACACTCCGTAATAATAGCGGTATAATCAGGTCTCCAGGTTCTGCTGCATTACATCTGATCCGATATTGGTGTCAAGTTCATCATTCATATCGGTTCTGAAAGGCGATGCGGCAAGGCCGTTAGCACCAAAAAGAGTTGGAGTGCAATAGTTGCTCCAGCAATATCTTGCGTAAACCGGTTCCTTTACATTCCCAGAAGAAAATTCAATTGAGGAATCCTTAACTTTGATATCGGCCGGATGGAAAATTTTATCGGCACCGGCAATTTCGTAATATTCAGGCTCGCCCTTTAACACAAGACCACCTTTGCAATGTTTAAAAAATGTCTCAATGACATTGCCGTGAATTTCCTTGTGGGTGTATACGGGACCGAAAGCATCCTCTTCATCAATAAGACCGTAAGGCTTGTACTCGGCCTGAAGAGCGAGGCGGTAACCGACAGGGCCTTTATTGACCGGATGAATTTCATTGTACTGACCGCAGTCCGGTATTACGGCGATACCGGTATTTGCAACGGTGTCATATACATGCATCTGTGCTTCGCGTAAGATAGGCCAGTTCTTGAAATCCGGGCTTCCGGAATATTTGTGCATAGGGAGCTGGGTTATGATGAAAGTAAGGCTTTCGTCTTCCCAGTCTTTACGCCAGAGTTTGATAAGGTTAGTGAGAAGTCTGTCATACATTCTCGGACGCATGTCGTCGTTCTCGCCCTGATAATATATGAAACCTCTAAGCGTGTAAGGACTGATTTTACGAATCATCTGCCAATATTGTCCTGTAGGACGGAACGGGTTATAATTATTGATAGGGCCCGGCCATTTACATTCTCCGATTATTTTCTGGGCTTCAAACCAGTCCGTATCAGGGTGCTCTGAGAATAACTTCTGGGAACGCTCATTCCATGCAGTATCATACACGACATATTCATCATAATCCTTGCGCTGTACATCCAGAGGGATGTCCTTGTTGCGCTCATCAAACTCATCCATATATATACGGGTTTCGTCATCTGCCGTAATGGCTTCACGGCTCATCCAGCAGCTTGCAGAAGTGCCGCCCCAGTTGCATCCGATGATACCGATTGTAACGCCGAGATCTTTGGATAGTTTTTCAGCAAAAAGATAACCTATTGCCGACCAATCCTTGAAACCTTCGTCATCAGCAAGCTGCCAGTGTGCATTGTCGAAAGCCTCATAATATTCGTCTGTTACATAAGCAAACTTCGGTGTATAGAAAAATCTTACGTTAAAATCACGGTCTTTGACGTCCTTTACGCGGTCCCAGTCAGTGCAGGATGAAATCACAAATTCCATATTGGACTGTCCACCTGCGAGCCATACCTCTCCGATGGCAATGTTATTTAATACAACCTTGTCTTCGCCGCATACGGCTGTGAGCGAGAGATTAACTGCCGCGCTCATAGGTGCCAGTTCGGTTTCCCAATAACCGTTGTCATCGGCGGTGGCCGACACGGTCAGACTGTTGAAATCAATTGTAACCTGTCTGCCGGCAGCTGCATTACCGAACAGCTTAACGGCTTTGTCACGCTGGAATACCATGTTGTCGGTAAAGACAGCAGCGAGTATTTTTTTCTTCATAATGACCTCCATATATAATTATTGTATGGGTTCGCCATAAAGCAATCCCCTTGAACCGGTTGCGATGTAAAACCGGCCAAAACTGCGGGCATCTCCGCAGATGCAGTCTATCTGACCAAACATCTGGTTGTCGTTATTGATACGGAACCATGATGCACCGTCGTCATCGGAACGGTAGAAACCGTACACACCGTCAATAATTGCGGCGGCGTAAATTGATTTCAGTCCACGGAGAAAATCTCCGTCAGGACCTATACCAAGACCGATGCGGCAGAATGTCTTGTTGCCATCGGTAATTTTCTTAAAAGTAATTTTATCATTGGTAATATTATACTGCATCTTCCAGATGCCGTCCACCCCAAGTGCTATATAGAATGTGCCTGTGCGGCCGCGTTCTATGCATATGGAAGATTTGTCCATTGTGTCAATCAGGTTGAGATTACATTCCGGAACATCATCCGGAACCGGATATTGTATGAATGTATCGCCGGTATCATGACTGATATATATTTTGCGCGTTGTATCGAATGCATACACAATCTCCGGATTAACGCGGTCAGCGTATACTTTGGCAAAACCATCCGTCAGAATATTGCCGTCTGTATCATAAAATACAGAATGACGGAATGTGCGGCCACAGTCGTGGCTTACAAGCACCGCCACAAGCGGCAGAAAAATTCTGTCGGCAGGTGTCCATATGATTGAATTTCCGTCAGCGGTTATCGTAACCCATCCGGCATTCTGGTTTACCATCGAAATGCGGTGTAAAAGCGTGTCCGTATATTCATCAATGCCGAAAGGAAGATCAAGATGTGTAAAAGTACGGCACTGGTCATTCGACAGAATAAGACCACCCGTAGTCATGCCTGTCCAGTTGCCCCTTGCGGTAACGACAACGCGATTCGGATTGTTGTCCGTGTAATCGGCATTAATACATGTTATATACCGGTTACCGTCTGCGTCAGCAAAAGAATTGGTGCAAGGAGTGTCTGTTTTGGTAAAAGCAAAACCGCCGAGGTCACCGACTGCGTCGATTGCAATCACATCACCGGCGTGCGGACTGTACACATTGATATGCACGGTTTCCTCTATTCCCGGGCAACGGTCGCACCATTTACAGTCGTCAGACGTGAAATTATATGTTCCGAATACACCTGTTCCTGTATTAAAAATAACATCATTATAATCAAACGGATTTATTTTGATATCGCTGAGCCAGTGAATAAGTGATGTGTTACCGTTAAATTCCGGCTTCATATATGATGTATTAAAATAAATTCTGTTATTATCAAGCTTATGGAGATTAACCTCCCATGTATCGCCGTAATCCCTGGATATGAATACAATATCACCACGTTTCTCGCTGAGGGTGGAAGCAGCTAACAGCCCCGGAACCTGAGGTGATGAGCATATTCCGCCGAATCCGCACTCATTGGCTCTGTCACGGCTATAGGAATACGGACCGCCGCATGGTGTGATATCATCATATGAACCGAGATGTCCGGATTGATCAACCGGATAGCGGAGTATTTTACCGCCTGCGGCATCACCGGAATCACAGCTGTATCCCTCGTCATCAATCTGGCTTTTCGGACCGTTGCATGATAATGTGACATACAGGTAACGGCCATCGTAATCGTAACGTTCGGCAGTGTAACCCTTCATGCGTGTGCCGTCAGGGACAAGGCAGTCAGGCATCGGCAGTTCCTCCCAGGTGCTGCCAGCGTTGTATGATACATATAAGCTGTGACCGCGTGTAAGTCCGTCAGAGGATTTATTGTTAATGCCGGCGGTTCCGAGAACCAGAGTCCCGGAATCCGGATGAACCCAGACAAAAGTACAGTTAAGCTCATTGGCTCTGCTGCCTGCGGCTATTGATATACTCTGCCAGGTCATGCCGCCGTCAGATGTGCGAAGCAGCCCGCCGCGCTGACTTGCAAAATAAAGTATGTCGGGATTATTGTAATCCACCACAAGACGCATGCCGCATCCGCGTCCCGGAAAATTTCCGTGAACAACACACGGAAGTTCACTGTAACGGAATGTTTTACCATAGTCGTCCGATATGGCAAATATGCCGTTAACACCCGGTTTACGTCGCCAGTCACTAAGTCCGCATGCAATGTATAACATTGCGGGATTATGCGGGTCGAGTGCAATAGCGGACGGATAACATTCGGCCGGGTTAATATGTGTTACATGGTCCATAAGGCTTATCCATGTGTCATTATCATAGTCATAGCGGTATACGCCTCCGATATCCGTGCGGCAGTAAAGCAGGTTCTTACATACGGGATGATAAGCAAAACCTGTTACATATCCGCCGCCCGGAATGGACATATGACCGTATTTGTATTGAATATTTTTCATATGCAGAAAAATCTCCTAGTAAATCTTGTATTCTTTACCCTCTCTTACGAACACCGGAATAATATCAAGCGGAGCATCCACAATTACATTCTGGCCACCGTCAAACATTTTGCCTGATGCGGCATCCTTCCAGCGTGTTCCCGCAGGAAGATATACGGAACGTGTGAATGTCTGTGCTTCCATAACTGGCGCAACAAGAATATCCGGTCCGAACATATACTCGTCCTCGTATCCCCAGCATGTCTTATCTTCCGGAAAATCATAGAAAAGCGGTCTCATAACCGGTGTTCCGTGAAGATGTGCTTCCATCATGCAGTTTCTCACATAATCTCTTAAATTCTCTCTTATGAAGAGGAATTTCTTCATAATCTCGTAATTCTCCTCGCCGAAACTCCAGACTTCATTGTCCTGTCCTGATGAGAATGTGCGGACACCGTCTATATATTCGACTTCACGCTCATAATAAGGAAGTCTTTCACCGTGAAGACGGAATACAGGACAGAATGCTCCCCACTCAAACCATCTTACAAGAAGCTCCCTGAAAGCAGGATCTTTGCCATCACCGCCTACAAAACCTCCGATATCGCTTGTCCACCATGGGATACCGGCAAGACCCATTGAAAGACCTGCCTGAAGCTGCTCTCTGAAAGCGCGGAAGGTTGAGCATATATCACCTGACCATGTGAGAGTGCCGTATTTCTGGCTGCCGGCCCAGGCGCATCTTACAAGGCTCATAATGTTTTTTTCACCGACGGATTTCAGACCGTCATAGAATCCTTTGGCGTACATTACCGGATAAATGTTGGTGCACTGGAGTGCCGGACCTTCATAATATCTGAATACATCGAAATCATACGGACCGTATTCCGGCTCAGCTTCATCAAGCCAGAAGCAGTGGATGCCCTTATCGTAATAATTCTCTTTGCAACGGTCCCAGACAAACTGTCTTGCGCCCGGATGTGTTGCATCGAAAAATGTGGTATCACCCATCCAGTTCATATGGAAACCTGAAGCACGGTCGGTCTTTACAAGGTAGCCGCGGTCGTTCATCTCGCCGTAATTGATGGATTTCTCATCAATGGTAGGCCATACGGAAACTGCAAGTTCCACTCCCAGTTCTTTGAGCTCACGGACCATTCCTTCAGGATCCGGCCAGTCACGCGGTTCAAATCTGAAATCACCCTGTCTTGTCCAATGGAAAAAATCAATTACAACAACATCCATAGGCAGGCCGCGTCTCTTGTGTTCGCGGACAACGTTCATAAGCTCGTCCTGTGTCCTGTATCTTAATTTACACTGCCAGAAACCGAGACCATATTCAGGCATCATAGGCGAAAATCCAGTAGCACGGGCATAATTCTCCTCTATTGCCGCAGGAGATACTCCTGCGGTTATGAAATAATCAAGTTTTTTGGTGCTCTGTGCAGTCCATTCGGTCTTGTTATTTCCGAATACAACATTGCCGACAGCAGGATTGTTCCAGAGGAAACCGTATCCTCTGCTTGATATGTAAAAAGGAACACTGGCCTGACTGTTGCGGTGGCAGAGTTCAAGAACGGAACCTTTCTTATCGAGACTCTTATCCTGATACTGGCCCATTCCGTAGATATGCTCGTCATCAAAAGCTTCAAATCTGGCTGCGAGAGAGTAGTCATTGGTTCCCGGAATCGGTTTAAGTTCACGGCCCTCAACTCTTATCGGGACACTGTAGCGGTCTATTCTGTTACGATTGCGCCAATATTCCTCAGTGAGGAGTTCACCCTTATCGTTATAGAAAGAAATCCAGCCTTCAAAAGAAACTTTGGCAGTAATCTTACCATTGGTTATGGATGCTTCCATGGACGACTGCGAATGTTTCTTGATTTCTTCATCGCTGTGCCACCATGGCTCGGTTGTATCAATCTCATGGATATCTATATGACTGTCGGTGCAGGCAGGCTCCATTGTAAGAGCCCAGTTATGTTCATCCATCTTATTTTCCATGGTCATGCGGACTCTGAGAGAATCCGCGCCCCATGGCGTGATCATTACAACTGCAGGACCGTATTCTATAAGCAGTGAGTTGTCTTTTTGTGAAAATCTCATAAAAACCTCCATTAAAAACATAATAAATATATGATTTCATTGTACAAAAGTGTCAATATGCTTTCAAGCAAAAAAATTTGATGTTTTTTACAGAAAACTATTGACATTCTGAAAAAGTGTGTTATAGTGTTTATAGAACAGATAAAACAGATAGGAGGGATTTTTATGAATATACAGAAATTTACACAGAAATCAGTGGAAGCACTGCAGAATTGTGAGAAGTTAGCATATGAATATGGTAATCAGGAAATAGATCAGGAACATCTCTTAAGATCACTTGTGGATCTTGATGACAGCCTGATTGCCAGTCTCCTTGAGAATATGGGCGTGGATCTTGCCGTATTCCGTTCGGAGGTAGATGCAGCACTTAATCGTAAGACTAAGGTGTCGGGTGATGTGGAACTCCATATCAGCCAGGCTCTTAATAAGGTATTGCTTTGTGCCGAGGATGAGGCTAAGAGCATGGGTGACCAGTATGTTTCCGTAGAACATATTTTTCTTACTCTTATCAAATATCCTAATAAAGAGACAGCACAGATATTCCGTACGTTCGGAATTAACAGGGATTCTTTCCTGAAGGCACTTATGGCAGTCAGAGGTACGAAGCAGGTTACCAGTGATAACCCTGAGGCTACATATGATACACTTAAGAAATATGGTGTGGATCTTGTGGAGCGCGCAAGGGAGCAGAAGCTCGACCCGGTAATCGGCAGGGACAGCGAGATACGTAATGTAATCCGTATCCTTTCAAGGAAGACCAAGAATAATCCGGTTCTTATCGGTGAACCTGGTGTAGGTAAGACAGCTGTTGCAGAAGGACTTGCACAGCGTATCGTTCACGGAGATGTTCCGGAAGGACTTAAGGATAAGACCATATTTTCACTTGATATGGGTGCAATGCTTGCCGGTGCGAAGTACCGTGGTGAGTTCGAGGAACGTCTTAAGGCAGTTCTCGACGAAGTACGCAAGAGCGAAGGTAAGATCATTCTTTTCATAGATGAGCTGCATACGATTGTAGGCGCAGGTAAGACTGACGGCTCAATGGATGCCGGCAATATGCTTAAGCCTATGCTTGCGAGAGGTGAGCTTCACTGCATCGGTGCCACGACACTTGATGAATACCGTAAATACATCGAGAAGGATGCTGCCCTTGAGAGACGTTTCCAGCCGGTAATGGTGGATGAGCCGTCGGTTGAGGATACCATTTCAATACTTCGTGGACTGAAAGAGAGATATGAGGTTTTCCACGGCGTCAAGATTGCGGATAACGCACTTGTAGCTGCAGCTGAACTTTCACACAGATATATTTCCGACAGATTCCTGCCGGACAAGGCCATTGACCTTGTGGATGAAGCCTGCGCGCTTATTAAGACGGAGCTTGATTCCATGCCTGCAGAACTTGATGAATTATCACGTAAGGTCATGCAGCTTGAAATAGAGGAAGCCGCTCTTAAGAAAGAGACCGATGAAGTCAGTAAGAAGCGTCTTGCCGAACTGCAGGAAGAGCTTGCAGGACTCAGGGATGAGTTTAATGCCGGTAAGGCCAGATGGGATAACGAGAAGGCTTCGGTTGACCGTTTAAGCCATCTTCGTGAGGAGATAGAAGATGTCAATAAGCAGATACAGTTAGCTAAGCGTGAATATAATCTTGAGAAAGCTGCAGAACTCCAGTACGGTAAGCTGCCGGCTCTTGAGAAGGAACTTGCTGAAGAAGAGAAGAAGGTTAATGAGAAAGACCTTTCGCTTGTGCATGAGTGCGTAACAGACGAAGAGATAGCTAAGATCGTATCCAGATGGACCGGTATTCCGGTTGCCAAGCTCAACGAAAGCGAGCGTAATAAGACTCTTAATCTTGCGGATGAGCTTCACCGCCGCGTTATCGGACAGGATGAAGGCGTTACGAAGGTAACGGAAGCCATTATGCGTTCGCGTGCAGGTATCAAGGATCCGAAGAGACCTATAGGTTCGTTCCTTTTCCTTGGTCCTACAGGTGTTGGTAAGACAGAACTTGCCAAGACACTTGCACAGAGTCTTTTTGATGACGAGAACAATATTGTCCGTATCGATATGAGTGAATATATGGAGAAATACTCCGTATCCAGACTTATAGGAGCGCCTCCGGGATATGTAGGATATGAAGAAGGCGGACAGCTTTCCGAAGCGGTAAGGCGTAAACCATATTCCGTAGTTCTTTTCGATGAAATCGAGAAGGCACATCCGGATGTGTTCAACGTACTTCTTCAGGTTCTTGATGATGGACGTATCACTGACTCACAGGGCAGGACGGTTGACTTCAAGAATACGATAATTATTCTTACATCCAACATCGGTTCGCAATATCTTCTTGACGGTATACAGCCTGACGGAAGCATCAGTCCTGAGGCGGAGGCATCTGTTATGAATGATCTCAGAAATCATTTCAGACCTGAATTTCTTAACAGGCTTGATGAGATTATTATGTTTAAGCCGTTGTCCAAGGATAATATCGGTGCAATCGTAGGACTTATGATTGACGAGCTCAATAAGAGACTTGAAGACCGTGAACTCAAGGTTGAACTTACCGATGCTGCAGTTGCCAATGTTTCTGAGAACGGTTATGATCCGGTATACGGTGCAAGACCGCTTAAGCGTTACCTCCAGAAGACTGTCGAGACACTCAGTGCCAGACTGATTCTCGAAGCTAAAGTAGGACCGGGAGATGTTATACTTATCGATGTTGACAGCGATGGCAGACTAATTGCCCGTAAGAAGTAAAATTTGCTTGATATTTATTTAAATAGATGTATAATTAGAAATTGTAATACAAGATGGGGTGCTTGCAGAAAGCGGGCTGAGATTAGACCCATAAGCTGATTTGGATAATGCCAACGTAGTGTGATTGTATACAATGACGATGTAATTTGTGTGCAGAGGCTCAGTTGGGTCTCTGCATTTTTTGTGGAGATTTATTATGAACATCAGCAGAGAACAACTTATCTTATATGCAGTGACCGACAGGTCCTGGCTTAACGGCCGGACATTATACGAACAGGTGGAGGAAGCGCTTGAGGGCGGAACCACACTTGTACAGCTTCGCGAGAAAAATATGCCCGATAAGGATTTTATAAATGAAGCGGTTCCGATAATGGAACTGTGTCACAGATATAATGTGCCACTTATAATAAATGATAGAGTTAATGTCGCAGCCGAAATACATGCAGACGGAGTCCATATCGGTCAGTCCGATATGGATGCGGCAAAAGCAAGGAAAATTCTTGGACCGGACAGCATAATCGGCGTCACCGCAAAGACAGTGGAGCAGGCATTGAAAGCTCAGGCGGAGGGTGCGGATTACCTTGGCAGCGGAGCGGTATTCGGGACAACCACGAAATCAGACGCGAAGCCGATGGATATAGATACTTTGAATGCAATATGCGACAGTGTTGATATTCCGGTAGTTGCGATAGGAGGTATCAATAACGATAATGTTATGAAGCTGTCCGGAAGCAGGATTGCGGGAATTGCCGTGGTAAGCGGTATTTTTGATAATGAAGATATTAAAGGCGCAGCCCAGTCGTTAAGGGCCAAGGCTTTAAATATAATATCGGGCAGATAAGCCCATACACAGCGGCAGATTGGGGGCACCACCTTAGGTCGCTATACAAAATTAATGCACAAGGAGAAAGACTATGAGAACAGCATTAACAATCGCCGGAAGTGATTCCAGCGGAGGCGCCGGAATACAGGCAGATATTAAGACGATGACCGCGAACGGCGTTTATGCCATGAGCGCGGTTACGGCACTTACTGCCCAGAATACAACCGGCGTAACAGGAATAATGGAAGTAACCGAAGATTTTTTGGCAGAGCAGCTGGATTGTATTTTTACCGATATCTATCCGGATGCGGTAAAGACAGGAATGGTATCATCATCAGGCCTCATTAATGTCATATGTGACAAGCTGGTCGGATACGATGCGAAAAACATCGTGGTTGACCCTGTTATGGTGGCTACGAGTGGAGCCAAGCTTATCAATGATGATGCCATCAGTACATTGAAAAATAAATTACTGCCTCTCGCAACAGTGATAACTCCCAATATACCGGAAGCCAAAGAACTTTCGGGCATGGAAATCGCCTCGGAGGATGATATGGTAAAAGCTGCGGAAGCTATCTGTGACAGATACGGCTGCTCCGTTCTTCTAAAAGGAGGACACAGCCTCAATGACGCCAACGATCTTCTGTGGCAGAAGGGCATGGAGCCGGTATGGTTCTACGGAAAGAGAATTGACAATCCGAACACACACGGAACCGGATGCACTTTATCATCGGCGATAGCATCCAATCTTGCCAAGGGTTATGACCTTACGTCATCGGTGAGATATGCCAAGAATTATATTTCGGGCGCGCTTGCGGCGATGCTTGACCTCGGTAAGGGAAGCGGGCCTATGAATCATGCTTTTGCAATAGAAGGAGAATTTATCAATGAGTGAGAAAAAAACATCCGTTTTCAGTAATGGATTAATATGGTTTGGAGCAGGCGTATCGATAGCGGAGATTATTACGGGCACATATCTCGCACCGCTTGGTTTCACGAAAGCGATGCTTGCGATCGTTATAGGACATGTGATAGGCGCACTTATGATGTTTGCGGCCGGAATGATCGGAGCAAGAGAAGAAAAAAGTGCAATGGAAACCGTTAAGATGAGTTTCGGTAAGAAAGGCGGACTTCTTTTTGCTGTGCTTAATATATTACAGCTTGTCGGCTGGACGGCCATCATGATTTATGACGGCGCGGTTGCAGCTAACGGCATTCTCGGCACTGGAATCTGGGTATGGGCTGTTGTAATCGGAGTACTTATTCTTGTGTGGATACTTATCGGTCTTACCAATCTCGGTAAAGTCAATACAATCGCAATGGCGGCTTTGTTTGTTTTATCGATCATCCTTTTTAAAGTTGTATTTTTCGGCAAAGGTGTACGCATTACAGATATAGTAAGCAGCGAAGGACTTTCCTTCGGCGCCGCCGTTGAGCTTGCGGTTGCAATGCCTCTTTCATGGCTTCCGCTTATAAGTGATTACACAAGAGAAGCTGCCAAGCCTGTCAGGGCAACAGCTGCAAGTGTTGTAACATATAGCATTGTAAGTATTTTTATGTACACAATCGGAATGGGAGCCGCTCTTTTTACGGGAGAAAGCGATATTGCCAGTATACTCGTTAAGGCAGGACTCGGAGTTGTCGGCCTTCTTATCGTTATTTTTTCAACGGTTACGACAACATTCCTTGATGCTTATTCTGCCGGTGTATCATGTGTGTCTATTACTTCCAGAATCAAGGAAAAATGGGCTGCCGTAGTCGTTACGGTAATCGGTACGATTGCTGCAATTGTATATCCTATGGACAACATTACTGATTTTCTCTACCTTATCGGTTCAGTATTTGCACCGATGATAGCGGTTCAGATAGCGGATTATTTCATATTAAGGAAGGCTGACTCAATAGACAAGGGCTTCAACTGGAGAAATCTTATCGTATGGCTCGCAGGTTTCGCGGGATACCGCGCGCTTATGCATGTGGACACGCCTGTCGGCAACACGCTTCCTGATATGGTCATCACAATCGTTCTCTGCCTGATTGTGGAGAAAATTGCCAAGGCAATCTTAAAAAACAAATACTAAGACACTTTGTCCTCTTTCGGACAGGGTGCGGAAAAGAGGACAAAAATGAATTACAAATCAAATCTTAAAAAAATGACATTAACAGCTATTTTTGTGGCATTATCGGTTGTCGGAAGTATGTTTTCGTTCCCGGTATTCGGCTCCAAATGCGCTCCGGTACAGCATCTTGTAAACATATTATGTGCCGTTACCGTAGGACCGTGGTGGGGTCTTGCACAGGCTTTTACTGCTTCGCTTATAAGAAATCTTACCGGCCTCGGAACATTGCTTGCCTTTCCGGGAAGCATATGCGGTGCTTTAATCGGAGGACTTTTATACAAGGCACTTAAGAAACTTCCGTTTGCATATATCGGTGAGGTTTTTGGAACGGGCGTGATCGGCGGCATGCTGGCGTTCCCTATAGCGCGCCTTATTATGGGTAATACCTCGGCAGCGTTGTTCACATTCGTAATTCCTTTCCTTATAAGCACATGCGGCGGAACAATAATTGCGATAATCATTACAGTGCCGTTAAAACAGACCGGTGTTTTATCCAAAATCAGAGAAAATCTGGAGAACTGATAATATGAAAATAACAGAAGAGTATGCAAAAAAATTATATCGGCAGATACGGTCAGCAAGACCGGTCATCCATTGCATTACCAACACGGTCACGGTCAATGACTGCGCCAATGCACTGCTTGCCTGCGGGGCTTCGCCCACAATGGCGCACCACCCGGCGGAGGTGGCGGAAATAACAAGCGCTGCCTCGGCTCTGGTATGTAATCTTGGCGCAACGGAGAATTACGATGCCATGGTAAATGCCTGCAAGGCAGCCGGTGAGGTTGAGCATCCGGTGGTTATCGATCCGGTAGGAATCTCAGGTTCAGCGTTCAGACGGAATTTTATCAATGAGCTTATAAAGATAAATACACCTGCATGTATACGCGGTAATTATTCGGAAATACGTGCCCTTATGGAAAACCGCAATACGATAACAGGCGTGGATGCAGCCGATAAGAAAATAGATATATCCGGCATGAAATCTTATGCGGCAGCGCACAATACAATCCTTATAGCATCGGGTGCGACGGATGTCATAACCGACGGAAAGGATGTAATTTATTGTAATAACGGCGATAGCATGATGGCCCGGATAACGGGAAGCGGCTGCATGCTTTCTGCACTGATAGGAGCTTTCTTATCTGTTGACTCTTCTGTTTATTCGGCTGCAGCCTGCTGTTGTATGTACGGTGCGGCTGGAGAGATTGCCGCCGGCATGACCCGTGAAAGCGGCGGCGGAACAATGACTTTTCACGATAAATTCATCGATGTGATTTCATTGATTGAATCGCAGTCGTTGCTCTTTATACTTTAATTCTAAACATGTATATGTTACAATATTACCATTAATATTTCAGGATGGTTTTATTATGGAGAGAGAATCTTTTAAATCAAGGCTTGGTTTTATACTGGTCAGTGCCGGATGCGCAATCGGAATAGGCAATGTATGGCGTTTCCCATATGTTGTCGGTCAGAACGGCGGTGGGATATTTGTGCTTTTGTATCTGCTATTCCTTATTATCATGGGACTCCCGGTTCTTACTATGGAGCTTGCAGTCGGCAGGGCCAGCAGGAAAAGTGCAGTATTATCGTATAAAGCACTTGAAAAACCTAAGGCAAAATGGCATATTCACGGCTGGTTTGCGATGATTGGGTGCTATATACTTATGATGTATTACACTACAGTGTCAGGCTGGATGTCATCATATTTCTTTAAATTTGTAACGGGAGAATTTAAAAACGGAATGGATTCCGCTGCAACGGGCGCAGTATTTACCAATCTTCTGGACGACCCGGTGCAGATGTTGATCTGGATGGGACTTACGGTTGTTGTCGGATTTCTGGTATGCAGCCGCGGACTCCAGAACGGACTTGAGAAAATAAGCAAGATAATGATGGTGGCTTTACTCGGACTTATTGTCGTGCTTGCAGTGCACAGCATTATGCTTCCGGGAGCATCCAAAGGAATAGAATTTTATCTTGTGCCGGATATCGACCGCGTCAAAGAAGTTGGTGTCGGTAATGTGGTTTCCGCTGCGATGAATCAGGCTTTTTTTACGCTAAGTCTTGGCGTTGCTGCGATGGAAATTTTCGGAAGTTATATGAGTAAGGATAATACGCTCGCCGGAGAAGGAATAAGAATATGCGGACTTGATACGTTTGTAGCGATAATGGCGGGACTTATTATTTTTCCGGCATGCTTCAGCTACGGTGTTGATGTCAGTCAGGGACCGAGCCTTATATTTGTGACATTACCTAATGTGTTTGTCAATATGGAAGGCGGAAGAATCTGGGGTTCGCTGTTCTTCTTATTTATGACATTTGCGAGCTTTTCAACTATTATGGCAGTATTTGAAAATATTATGTCATTCTGCATTGATATGTTTGGATGGAGCCGTAACAAAGCTGCGATTATTAACTGTATTGTGATTCTTATTGCAAGCGTTCCGTGTGTGCTTGGGTATAATCTGTGGAGCGGACTCCACCTTATCGGAGGACGGGATGTGCTTGACAGCGAGGATTTCATAGTAAGCAATCTGCTGCTGCCGATAGGTTCACTTGTGTATACACTTTTCTGCGTGACCAGATGGGGCTGGGGCTTTGATAATTATATTGACGAGGCCAATACCGGAAAGGGTGTCCGCATTGCGCGCCGTCTGAAACCGTATTTTAAATTCGTATTGCCTGTGCTTATCGTAATCATAATTGTGCAGGGATTTATAAAGTAGAATCATGACAGAATTACAGAGAAAATTATTTGAATTGCAGGACACGGAATACAGGGATTTTCACAGCAGACTTATGCCGACAATCGATAAGGAAAGAATTATCGGCATAAGGATGCCGGTGTTAAGAAAATTTGCCGCGGATTTTGTCCGGACTGATATGGCAGCGTCTTTTCTTGAAGAGCTGCCACATTATTATTATGAAGAAAATAACCTTCATATGATGATTTTATGCGGTATCAAAGACTATAATGAATGCCTTGCCGGGATACAGAAGTTTCTTCCGTACATTGATAACTGGGCGACCTGCGATCTTCCGGAGCCGAAATGTTTCAGAAAGCATAAAGAAGAACTTTTTCCGGTTATCAAAGAATGGATCGCGTCGGATAGGACATATACTGTAAGATACGGAATTGGCATGCTTATGCGGTTGTATCTTGATGATGGTTTTAAGGAAGAATATCTGGAATTGGCTGCAGGTGTGCGCTCCGAAGAATATTATGTCAATATGATGATAGCATGGTATATGGCAACAGCTCTTGCCAAACAATGGGACAGTACGATACCGTATATCACGGGCAGAAAGCTTGATGTGTGGGTACATAACAAGACGATACAAAAAGCCGTTGAAAGCTTCCGCATAAGCAATGAACAGAAAGAAATTCTTAAGTCATTAAGAATAAAAAGCAGGTGATGAAATGAATTGGGACAGCATAATTAATCTCAGACATGAATTGCATAAGATACCTGAGAAGTCATTTTGTGAAAAATTTACTTCAGACACTATCAAAAATTATATCAAAAAGAATACATCCTGGGAAATAGAAGAACTGGAGAATAATGCATTCATTGTGCATTGTAAGCCTGATAATGCTCCGGCGAATGATGCCATTGCATTCAGGGCGGACATGGATGCGGTATGTGCGGGCGGACATAATGAACCCGGACATTACTGCGGTCATGACGGACATTCTTCCATTCTTGCCGGACTGGCAGTAAGTCTGTATGAGAACAGGAACAGGATTGATGGGAATGTATATCTTATCTTTCAACCTGCGGAAGAAATAGGCAAGGGAGCATTGGTCTGCCGTGATATAATCAGAGATAAAAATATCAAAGAGATATACGGTTTACATAATATACCGGGATACCGGATGGGAGATGTCCTTGTAAGAAAAGGCACATTTGCCTGCGCATCAACAGGAATATCCATAAAATTTACCGGAACGCCAAGCCACGCAGCGTACCCGGATGCGGGACTTAACCCATGTATCAGTCTTGCCGGACTGCTTATCGAATTGCAAAATCTTACTAAGGATATGCAAAGTGAAGGCGGAATAGTCATGATGACGGTCATCGGAATCGAAGCCGGAAGTGACAATTACGGCGTGTCGGCATCGGAGGGAACATTAAGGCTTACGTTAAGAGCCGAGAGAGGCGTTGTATTCGATGAACTGGTGTCGCAGATAGAAAATAAAGCGCGCATCTATGCCGCAAATGGCGGATTTGATATTGAAATCGAACGCATTGAACCGTTTCCTGCTACCGAAAATAAAGATAAATCCGTTGAAAAAGTAACAAAATGTGCCGAAAGACTGGGACTTAACGTGCAGGAACTTAAAGAACCTATGCGCTGGTCGGAGGATTTCGGATATTATCTTCAAGAGTGTGACGGCGCATTCTTTGGAATCGGGGACGGAGAAGATTATGCACAGCTTCATACGGTGCAATACGAATTTCCTGATGAAATAATTAAGAATGCCGTCGGACTTTTTACGGAACTCGCACTGGCGGCAGTGCCGCCTGCGGATATATCCGATAGCTGAAATTAAATCATTCTACATAGACCGGAACGAAATTTTCTATTGCCTCACGCATCTTCGGGTGGCGTATCACAAAATGGATTGCAGGGGAACGCCCCTTTGAAACCATTGCCCACCGGCCTTCATGTATGGATATCTGAAGGTTTGAGAAGGTATGGGAGGCATTCTGTATATATGTAAAATTCTTGTTTTCACGGGCAAATTGTCCGGTCAGTTCAATATGCTCCTCATATTCCTCGTAAGTATACGGGATATCATTTTCATAAAACATATCGGAAAGCGGCATAAATACCGGCTGCTTGTCAAAATCTTCTCTTGTAAGGAGTGGAATGTCTATTTCGACCTGCGCATGCGTTAGGATGTTCAATATGATATCTTTTTCAAAAGCTAGATGCGTTATTATGCGGTCTGCGTCGTTGTCAGGTACATTATGCGCAATGAGCATCTTGCGAAGTTTATCCTCTGTGAATGTGTAAACCGGCGGAGCGGACAGTATGCACCGTCTCTTTCCATCTGTCAGCGAATCGGAGCGCATGAAAGCGCGGAATGCGTTGTTTTGCTCACTCCGGTATATTTCCATAAGCGGGTTCGCAAGGGCAAGAAGCTGTTCGGCACGCTTACGATAACATGCAACTTCCTCTTTATTCTTGGTAAAATAATACCTGCCATCGGACTGGTGGCCTTTGATAGCTTCGCCGGAAATGGCGGCCTGTCCCGATACCCTTAAAAAATGCATGAACACGCTGTTATGTGTTCCCTTCAGGTAATAAGGGGAAATCTGTCCCGTCATATACATCGGGATGTAACTCTCAAGTCCTAACATCATTTCATTGAAGGACCTGTCGATATTGTGGATCATATTGAGATGAAGCCCTTTTTTGAGCATCATGCACATTCCAAACATCCATTTCTTGGGAAATTCGGGATCTTTGGCCATCTCTTCCATAGGCATATCACTGTACATATATACCGGTTCCGTTGATTTGGAAAGAACGGTGGCTTTAAGAAAATCAAGCTCGACATTCATCATATCGTTAAGCCCCGTGCAGAATCTGGAACCCGGAAGCTGGAAAGGCACGGTCGGAACTTTAAGATCATTAAAATGGATTGTGTTTATGTATTCATTAAGATCAAAATCGTTAAGCTTTGTCAGGAAATCTTTGATGCTTTGGGAATTGTTATTATGTTTTGCCAGAAGCCATTTCTTGATTGCATTGCCGATTTCATGTGTTGTATTCAATTCATCATGAGTACATCCGGTGAGTTCGGAAATGATAGGAAGTGTTGAAGCGTCTGCAAGTTCTTTGGCTACATATCCAGCAACATCGGAAGCAAAGTTTACAGGATCCGATGGCTGGCGTTTGCCGTTACGTATACGGAATATGGTCGAAGAGTCATAATTGGTGTGATGGCATAATCTGGAAACATTGATGTTGAGAATCGATATCAGCATATCGAAATTAGCACATAAGGCATCTTTGTCGATAACGCATATGTCATCACATTTGCAAAAGGAGTCATATATAATATCAGGACTCATGTCATCATATCCGCGTGATGCTGCGATTTCTGCAATGGCGGAGCACAAATCCCTGAAAGCGGCAGAACTGACATCGGGAGTTCTTTCCCCGGAACGGTAACGGCTTAACGTGGCCGGAGAGAAACCGGAGGAATCGCATAATTCTTTTGCGGTACAGTCAAAAGTCTCTATATAATAATTAATTTGTTCATTGAATTTCATCTGAAAAAATCCTTTCATATATCCTTCTCTTATTATACAAGAATTTGGGTGTATTACAACAGTTTCCGTGTTGGCAAGTGACAAAACGGGAATATAGAACACATTTGTCCGGCTGTATTGTATAATAAATACAATATATCTTAAGGAGAAGAACTGTATGAAAAATTTTTTGTTACGGCTTAGGAAAATTTTTAAGGCCCGGTGGGGCAGGTGGATGCTTGGCATGTTTATGGCATGGGCGGTTGTTCCGGTAATCGTTAAGGCAATTATTATGTGTACCGTCAGGAAATCCCTCACGGCTCCGGCGTTGACCGCAGCCAATGCCGCGGGTGTCATAATGTCGGTTATATTCGGTATATTGATGGCATTGTCGGTGGATTGCAATAAAGTCAGGCCTTATAAAATACTGACGGGAGTGGTTCTGCCGTGGATTGCGGTCAAATACGGAGTTGAAATGCTTGGCATTATATTAAAGAACAGATTCCAGGCGGGCGGGCTCTTTGTCACCATGACAGTCCAGATTGTTCTGGAGGCCGCACTGCTTGTGTCGGCGGTGATTATGATACACAAGCCGGAAACCAAAGGTAAAATGATTATGAACATCATAAAGTGCCTGGCTATGTCTGTTGTGGGAAACGGTATAATGGCAGTCATAGGATATGTATCGCAATATATAACTATTGCCGGAACATGGGAGAGTGCAGTCCTTATGATAATTATCCGTGAACTGATAAGGTGGATGGTATATGTTATTATAATTGGAATTGCTTGCGGCGGGGAATGTAGAACCGTGGAGACATCCGGAAAGAAAATACCATATATTATATTATCAGCTGTTTCTGCTGCAATCATGATAGCGGCAGTCATTGCAGGAAGACCGGCTGCCTTACGGAGCCCGATGCAGATGCTTGCGGATGATTATATCGTTAGGGCAAACAATGCATATATGGCATTTGTCTCCGGTAATCCGGTCGGATCCATGAAGGAATATAATGAGATCCGTAAGGAACTGGATATATGGAATGCTTATATAATGGGAGAAGATATTCCCGAAATAAGCAGTAAGGATATACAGTCCGATGCGATGATGGCCTATCTGGACATAGAACTTAACCATGATGAAGACAGGCTTGAAACCATGGAGGATTATTACATCAAAGGATATATACGTGATGATAATTTTATGTTTGAACTTCTGGAAGAGTATGATGATCAGCCGGAACTTTCCAAAGAACAGAAAAACCGCCAGAAGGAAATCATACAGCATTTTGTAACGGGCGGAATATACAGCGGCGGACTTTTTAATGCGAAGAATGTCAAAAAGAACCCTGCCGGAATGAAAAAAGCAATCGAAACGGTTCAGAATTATATGGACAATTACGATTATATAGAGTTTTTGTCCGAACCCGTAATCGGAGATATTATTTACGGTCCCGGAATTACTTTTGATACCGTAATGACTGCGATGGATAAGGCAATTGAGAATCCGGATGATTTTGTATGGAATTTCTATGCGGTTTATTTTATGAATACCCAGCGAAGGGCGTCGGCATGGGAGTTTGGATATGATTATTACCCGGAGGATACAGTTGTTAAGATATGTGAACAGCTGGAAAGCATTTTTGACAGAGAATACGGGGATACGGCTTCGGACGAGAGTATTCTTGAACTGAAAAAAATGATAATCAGGACATATATGTTCACACTCAAGACAGACAAATGTGCGGATTACTGTATTGAGACATTGAAGAAATATGATGACAGTTCTATAAAACATGATACAGCATATGCCCTATACACGGCAAAAAGATACGAAGAGTGTATGGACCTTGCCACGGAGGGTGATTATACACTGGAATATTATGCGGCGTTATCGGCACTTGAACTTGGTAAAACGGGCGAGTCGGTTGAATTATTCATGCCTGCTGCACAACGTATCAAGGATAAGGATGCCGCAGTCTATGCAGATGAAATGGTGTATTCTTATATAACAGCACTGGCAGATGCCGGAATTGACGAACCGGAGAAGTTTGGCTCAGATGACATTCTCGGCTTGTATTATAAAGCATACACGAATGTGTACAAGGAGACAACCGAGGAGGCACTGGAGGAAGCAATATCTCTTGCAGACAGGATTCTTGGCAAATATGACAATCTTGCGTATGTGTACTATATAAAAGGCGTTGCTTACTTTGAGCAGGATAAGTATGAAGAAGCGGTGCAGGCTTATGAGAAGGCTGTTGAGTACAATCCTGTGGATGCCATGCTTTGGTATGCGCTGGGGGATGCATACAGCAGGCTTGATAACAGTGAGGCTTCATACAATGCCTACAGCATGTCGGATACGTTGAGCCCTTGGTATGATTACTACAGCGATTACGAAGGCGTGGGAGTTCATATGTATACATATAAAGAACATGAACTTATAAATATTCGGTTATCCCATGAAGCGGATAACGGGGAAGGAGAGTGATGGTATGATTATTTTTGCAATTATTGTAATGGTTGTTCTTGCCGTGAGAACTTTCGGCTTCGGAATGTGTGCACCGGGAATTATCGGAATGGCAGCCTGTGCCGCATCCGTTTTGTGCATGATATTAGCACGACATTCATCCAGAAGAATTATTTTTAACATAATAGTGGCACTAACCTGCGCCGGAGCGTGTGTCTGTATTATTCTGGCGGGAAAAGGTAATGGCGGAAGCGGCAGCATAAGTAACCGTGAAAAAATGCTTGCACAGATTTCACAGCAGGATGATATCGACGAGGCAGTTAAACAGTATGAGAGATACGTCAAAAAATATGGCGAAGATGAGCAGGCAAAGCTGTCACTTGCCATGGAATATATCAATGCGGACATGCAGGACGAGAGCCGGAACATCCTTATGAATGACATACAAAACACATCTTCAAAGGAATATTACCTTGCAATGGTTGAGTGGAATAAACGCTTTAACGGTTATGATCTGGTTGATTCGGTAATGCGTTTAATGTCACAGGCAGTTGTTGATAATCCGGACTGGTCATGGGGGTATGTGATATTAGGTACTACTTACTATGAGAAAGGATATCCGGAGTATGCAAAGTATTATTTTACGAAGGCATATAAGCTTGACACGACTGACGGTTATGCACCATGTTATCTCGGAGTTATAGCATATGATAGTGGATATTATGACAATGCGACGCAGTTTTTGGATAAGGCATGGGAACTTTCCGGGGACGATTCCTATCTTCAGAGCGTTATAACGTATTATAGACAATGTGTGGCCAAGGAGGTGGCATAGATGAGAAAAAGCAGATTAACAGCGGTTTTGCTAGCGGTTGTTTTTACGGCGGCGGCATTTCCGGTATCATCAAGGGCATATCCTGATAAGCCGGTTCAGGATTATAATCCGTTGGGCGTGAAACTCACGGTAAAAAATATTCCTCCGCAGACACAGCATAATGGAGCAGAGGTTATTAAGGTTGATGGAATAGAGGGCTGGGCCGATACGGCAGGAACGGTTATCGGAACCGGAATACAGTTTGCGGACGCAGGAATGGATTCTTTTATCAAAAACTATCAGGGTTCGGCAACTCTTATGGATAATGCATTGACCGGTTCACATGTAATAAAGGCTGCCGGTGCCATGGCAACAGCACTTGATACAAGCGCATATATTTACCAGATACAGGATGTCGCCAACCAGCCGTTTGCGAGTCATCCGTCCATGCAGCATATATATGATTCAATGGCGGGAATATCGCTCGGTTCAGGCTGGGCGGGAACGCTTGGAGTAGAACCGGCAGGCTGGATCGGCTGGGGCGTTGGTATTGTCAAAGACGTAATCGGTAACAATGCGAATACGATAAACAGTTTCCTTGATTTTGCGGACGAACACCCGTTTATAACCGCAATGGCATTTCCGGGTTCGGATTCCGTATCAGTTTATATAAGGAATGTGGAGACGCTTGATGCTATATCGGAGGGGATTGACAGCGGAATGGCATCCATGTTTTACAATACGTTATACGCGGATTCCAATCTGCCGGAATGGGACTATAATGAGTATTTTATCAAACTTTACAGTGACAGAGCCAATCTGTATGCGCAGATGGTAAAAGAAGGCCGCGAGAAGGAATTTGAGTGGCTTCGTGACTGGCTTTTGCAGAATAATCCGTACAAAGGGCATGTAAGGCTGCCACAGCTTGTCACAGCCAAGAAACCTAACATATATCTTTATCCTGAGAAGGAGACGGATCTGAAGCTGTCATTTGATAAAGCAGAGGGCATAACCGCGTCGATTCCGTGCTATTCGGACAGCTGGACTATAACGGCTATGCCGGATGGAACAATTATTGATTCCGACGGTAAAAAATACGGTTATCTTTTCTATGAATGTCTCACAAATAGGAGCATATTCGATAAGGATTGTGGATTTGTGGTAAGGGCAGCCTCGCGGGATGAAGATTTTAGATGTATTCTCAAAAAGTATAAATTCAACGAACAGGAGATTAATGATTTCGTTGAATACTGGCGGGAATATCTGGATGAGGGTACGGATTATGTAATGTATCCGGCAGAGACGGAAGTTGTTGATGAGGCAATGCCGATAGAGACTTCGGCTGAAATTGACAGCAGATATCGCATATGGTTTGGTTTTTCGCGGGATATACCGGATGATGTAAGAGAACCGGAAATCACACCGATTGTAAGGAATGGATTTACGCTGGTTGAATGGGGCGGCGCAGTTATAGGCTGATATATACGGATTAAGAACTCCGGTCATGCTATGTGGCCGGAGTTTTGCATACTTGCATATGATTTAAGATGTGATATAATCATAGAGAACTAAATTAGCATAAAGGTGATTAATAATGAATTTAAGTGAAGACTCTAAATTTACGGTCAGACCTCTGACCAAAGATGATGTAGAGCAATATAACGCATTGTTAAGGTATGCATTTCAGGTTACGGAACAGGATCTTGCCGAGACCGGATGGAAGGATGATGAAATCCAGCAGTCCAAGTTCCCGGTGCTTGAAAGAGCAGATGTACTCGGATGCTTTGATGATGATGAGCTGGTATCACAGTTTGCGGTATATCCGCTTGATATGAATATATACGGACGCAAATACTCCGTAGGTTTTGTGACAAGTGTATGTACATATCCGGAGTATACGGGTCATGGAATCATGAAAAATCTCATGAGACGTGGTCTTACGCGCATGAAGGAAAACGGTAAGTCATTTGCACTTCTCTACCCATATTCCATACCGCTTTACCGTAATCTCGGATGGGAAATCATATCCAATAAGATGACATATATCGTTAAAGATACACAGATTCCGCGTAAGATAGAAGAACCGGGATATGTCAAACGTGTCGACTGGGATGATAACGAATTTGTGAATCTGCATACCAGGTTTGCCGAACAGACACACGGATGCCTGTACCGCAATAATCTTGCGTGGGAAGAATACTGGAGATGGGATGAGGATGATACATCAGTTGCTATATATTATTCTCATGACGGAACCCCGCAGGGATATATGGTATATATGATAAGTTCGGATATAATGCATATCAAGGAGATGATCTATCTTAACAGGGAGGCACAGCTCGGCCTCTGGGAATATGTATATGCACATGATTCCATGATAGATGAGGTTCACGGTAATAATTACTACAGTGAGCCAATCGCATTTGAACTGGATGACAGTGACATTAAGGAAACGATACGTCCATATGCAATGGGAAGAATAATCGATTTTGGGCAGTTTATAAGCGATTATGCATGTAATCCTAAGGGAAAGAATGTTACTATCAGATTTGATATCGAAGATGACCTGCTTGAATGGAATAACAGGGAATATACTGTGCGCTTTAAGAAAGGCGCATGCAGTCTTACTGATGAGGAACCGGATTATGTTCTGCAGATGTCCATAGGAACACTTACTACACTTTTTATGGGATATAAGACTGCGGATAAATTATATAACATGAAGAGAATTATCGGAGACATTAAAGCAGTTGAAGCACTTGATAATATTCTGTATCATGAAATACCTTATGTATCAGATTATATTTAGAGGATATAAACATGACATTGAGAGATTTGAAAATCGGCGAAAGTGCGGTTATACGTACTGTCGGAGGCGAAGGCGCATTAAGACAGCACTTTCTTGACATGGGTGTAATTCCGGGTGCTGAAGTCACGGTTGTGAAGTTCGCGCCGATGGGCGACCCGATGGAATTGCAGATACACTGTTATGAACTGACGCTGCGACTTGCAGATGCCGAACAGATTGAAGTTGAGCCTATCGACAGCAGGTCCAGAAGACATGAGAGCGCAAAAGGCGTAAACAATACCGTCCATCCGGGACTTGGTGAGGATGGTAAATACCATGTCAAGGCGGATGAGAATCCATTGCCGGATTCCCAGATTCTTACATATGCTCTTGTCGGTAACCAGAACTGCGGCAAGACGACACTTTTTAACCAGCTTACCGGTTCCAACCAGCATGTCGGTAATTTCCCGGGAGTTACGGTTGACAGAAAGGACGGACCGATAAAAGGATACAAAAACACGCTTGTAACGGACCTGCCCGGAATATATTCGATGTCCCCGTACAGTAATGAAGAGATAGTATCGCGTAATTTTGTGCTTGATGATAAGCCTGAAGCAATAATAAACATAGTTGATGCAACCAATATCGAACGTAATCTGTATCTGACAATGCAGCTTCTTGAAATGAACATTCCGATGGTAGTTGCGCTTAATATGATGGATGAGGTTACCGGAAACGGCGGCACAATAGATGTCAACGGAATGGAGTCCATGTTGGGAGTGCCGGTTGTACCTATATCAGCGGCTAAGAATGAAGGTGTTGATGAACTTATAAAACATGCCATTCATATTGCCAAATATCAGGAACGTCCCGGCAGACAGGATTTCTGTGATGAGAATGATTTTGGCGGGGCAGTGCACCGCTGCATTCATTCCATAGCGCATCTTATTGAAGATCATGCAGAAACAGCCGGAATACCTGTACGCTTTGCAGCATCAAAGCTTATAGAGGGTGACAGCCTTATTCTGGAGAAATTGAATCTTGATAAGAATGAGATTGAGACACTTGAGCATGTTGTCATCCAGATGGAGAAAGAACGCGGACTTGACAGAAGCGCAGCGATTGCTGATATGCGGTTTTCATTCATCGAGAAAGTGTGTGAGAAAACGGTTGTCAAACCCAAAGAAAGCAAAGAAAGATTACGCAGTGAGAAAATAGACCGCATCCTGACCGGCAAGTACACAGCAATCCCATGTTTTATAGCGATAATGGCAGCCGTATTTATATTGACATTCAACGTAATAGGTGCGGGGCTTCAGAAACTTCTTGAGATGGGCATAGATGCCCTGACGGGGGCTGTTGACAAGGGACTCGGTGCGGCCGGTGTAAATTTGGCATTGCACAGTCTTGTTATAGACGGTATATTTGCGGGCGTCGGTTCGGTGCTGTCATTCCTTCCGATCATCGTAACATTGTTTTTCTTCCTGTCACTTATGGAAGATAGTGGATATATAGCAAGAGTTGCGTTCTTTATGGATAAACTGCTGCGTAAAATAGGGCTTTCCGGCCGAAGCATCGTTCCGCTTTTAATCGGATTCGGATGTACTGTTCCTGCCGTAATGTCTACGAGGACACTTCCAAGCGAAAGAGACCGTAAGATGACTATTTTACTGACCCCGTTTATGAGCTGTACGGCGAAGCTTCCGATATATGCATTTTTTGTAAGTGCGTTTTTCCCGGGCAAGGGTGGAATAGTGATGACGGCATTATATTTTCTGGGAATTGCGGTAGGTATTCTTGTTGCATTTATTTTTAAAAAGACATTATTTAAAGGCGAGGCGGTCCCTTTTGTGATGGAGCTTCCTAATTACAGGCTTCCGGGAATTAAGAATGTTACGCAGTTATTGTGGGAGAAGGCCAAAGATTTCTTGCAGCGTGCATTTACCGTGATTTTAATTGCAACTATGGTAGTGTGGTTCCTGCAAAGTTTCAATTGGCATTTCAATATGGTAAGCGATTCATCAGAGAGCATGCTGGCTTCCGTAGCCGGATTTATTGCGCCGGTATTTGCACCGTTAGGACTCGGCGACTGGCGGGTGGTTACATCGTTCATAAGCGGATTCATGGCCAAGGAGAGTGTTGTATCTACATTGGAAATTCTGTTTGGCAGCAGCGTGTCAACGGCATTTACCACACTTTCGGCAGTTTCACTGTTGGTATTCAGCCTTCTGTACACGCCGTGTGTGGCAGCCATATCTTCGATAAGAAGAGAACTCGGGCATAAATGGGCAGTGCTTGTTGTGGTATGGCAGTGTGCTATAGCGTGGATTGCAGCATTTCTGGTAAGGGTGATTGGGATGCTTATAGGTTAAATAGAAACAAAACAGCCATTCATGGAAAAATAAAATTCCTGAATGGCTGTATTTATGTTTATGGAAACTTTGCGGTTTAGAAGCTGTGGCCGCCGCCACCGCCTCCTCCGCCACCACCGCCGCCGCCTCCGCCGCCACCGCCGCCGGAGGAAGATGAAGAACTTGGTGGGTCGTAGACTCTTGTCTGGCCCGTCATAACACAATTGGCATTGTGTAAATTACATTGGCTGAAAATATTATTGATGATCTCGCGGTCTTTTGCAGCCTTCTTCTTTGAGTAAATTCTTATTACAATAAAATTAATTATGAATGCAAGGACCAATGCGATAAGTGCGTTGCTTATGTACTTCATAGGCTGCGAAATCCGTCCGCCGCTAAGAAGTGTGTTAATCTGACTGAATGCTTTTGAGGCACAGTCATAATATTTGGCATCTGTAGCATATGTATATATATTGTCTGTGATGGTGTTGGCATATGCCTTGGTTATAGTTTTATATATATAACCATTGCTGAATATATATACTTTACGATTATCCATATCTATGAGGAAAAGTGTTGAACTTCCCTGACCGAAATGCGAATAGGAGTAATTTCTAGCATAATCATCAGCAGATGACGGATTATAAGTTGTGGTAACGAAAGCAACGTTGCCCCATTCGGTTATCGCCTCCATTTGCGAAGAAAGCTTTGCAAGCTCATCATCGGTGAGAAGGCCGGCATCGTCATCAATGTGTACCTCATATCCGGTATCCGGATTGGTGTAATCGGTACGGGCCATACATGGAAGAGCGATGATAAGCATAAGTGTCAGCGCACTCAGCATTCCTGCCAGAAATCCGGAAATCTTATGCACGGTCATCACCTCCCTTGCGGTTAAACTGAGGAAGCCTTCTGGTTGCCAGAATGTTGTATCTTCCTATTATAGTTAAATTAGTCATAACCACGGTTATAAGAATAAGTATTGCACAGGCATAAAACCATATGTCCGATACCGGGTTAATAAGACACACAATTGCTCCGACGCATGTCGCCGCAAATTCAAATATGAATACCGGAAGTCCCTTATGAGATGGCTGGTCGGTGTATTTTCTTATAGTGCACAGCATAAGTACGAGTGAAGCTACCGTGCATATCGGAAGCATCACGCTTTTTATCACGCTGAAAAGCACAATGGACATCGGAATAATAAATATAAGAGCACATATGACCAATGCCACACTGCCTTTAAAGGTTGTTTTCGATTTCTTTTTCTTGGCAGGCGGTCTGGCTGCGGCTCTCTTGTGCCCGATAGAATACTGGTATCCCTTGTCATCATCGCGGGCCTCGCGTTTGATTATCTTGGACAACTCGCACAGATAAATAATCTGTGTAACTAATGATAATATTGCACTCACACTTACAACAGTTATCGGCGTTACTGTCATAATAAGGTTCAGAAACAGGAAAATAGGCAGGGCTATGATCAGTGAACCTAAGAAATATTTGGTAACGGATACCGGGATATCGGCAGTAGCCTTGCCGGTCTGTCCGTTGACGATTGAATATGCCACACGGTCTTTCTTACGGTATGACATAAAATATACCGGGAACATCGCACTGTCAATCTGCTCGCAGTTCGTGTGAAAAACACTGTTAATCTGTTCGGGGTTTACCGGAATCTTGGGAACTATGCCTCCGAACGCCGGTTCACGGTTAAGTTTTGATGTTGAATTACTGTTTGCAAAAGATTTGGCGTCTGCTATATATATATTGCAGTCTACATCAGCAACATCCGCATAGAAACCGCTTAATATGGCGGGCGTAAATTCTTTCATTCCGCGCACATCATAAGGTGCGATTGCACTGCTGATATTATCATCAAAAGACGATGAAGCATCGAAGGACATTCCTTTATAATATGCATCAATATAGCAGCTGAGTCTGAAATGGTCAGTTATAATATAATCACCGCGGCGGTATGATTTCTCACCCGGGAAACTGATATTGCCGTTCTGGCTTATGTAATAGCTCCAATACGGTATATATATCGCACGGAAACTTTCAATACGGCTCTTATCTTTAAGATCATGCGGCGCAAAAATAGCTTTACGTACAAGCTTCATATAGGCGTTCTTACAATCTTCCTTAGTCTTGCTGAACGGAATAATGTAATCCGGACGCCTGCTCTTGTCAAGCCTTGACGAGAGTATGGTCGATGCTCCGCAGAAAGAGCAGAATTCAGCAGCCGATGTTTCACTGCCGATTATCTCTCCGCCGCACTGTGGGCATGTGAATACGGTTGTCTCATATAAATCCGTACTCTCGGCATCAGTTTCCTTATTGAATGAATAAGGATCCGCAAGGGAACCGCACTGTGCGCATTTGAGCATCTGTGACGGAATATCAAATTTCATATTTCCGCCGCAATTAGGACATTCGTACATGGTAACCTCCTTATGTTTTTTATTATTTTATACTGTAATGGAAAAAAAGTAAATAAAAAATAACTAAAGTATTTACAAAAGTACAATTAATGCTATAATTATGATATAGACGTAGTGAGTAGGATTATGTCAACACGCAGGACATGGAAGTCAGCGTATTATCAAAGGAGTGATATTTTATGGCAGGGATATATGGATATAATTCAATATCGACATTGTTTTCCGGACTTAATACTTCTTCAGTAACATCCGGTATTTATAACAGTCTCTCAGAATTATCCAACATACGTTCAGGAAGTTATTATAAGCTTGCCAAGAAGTATTACGGAAGCAGTCAGGCTGATACCGCTTCCTCAGATACGGCAGTTAAACAGAGAACTTCCAGAATGGATTATGATTATAAGAAGGGTGATTATAAGGTTAATCTTGATAATTCATCCTCTACATCCACATCTAAGGATACCGTGTCTACGATAGCCGGAGTTGAGAAGAGCGCCAAGAACCTCAAGAGCGCAGCCGATAAGCTTGTTCAGAGCGGCAGCGAGTCGGTATTTAAGCAGACGGCCGGAAAATATGATACGGATAAGATTTATGATGCGGTGAATAATTTCGCATCAGCTTATAATGATGTTATTACCAAGGCTTCGGCTTCTGATTCATCATCCATAGAGAATGCTGCTAAGTCAATGAAGAATGCCACGGCAGTTAATGCCAAAGCACTTTTAAAGATCGGCATTACAATAGGAAGCGACAATAAGCTTTCTGTTGATGAGAAGACGTTTAAGGCAGCGGATATGAACAGTGTTAAGTCACTTTTTAACGGTAATGGTTCGTTCGGATATCAGACAGAAGTGAAAGCATCTATGATAGATTCGGCAGCTTCGTTAGAAGCCGGAAGATCCAATACATATACCGGAAGAGGTTCATATTCTTATAATTTTAATGCCGGTAATTTATTTAACCAGAGCATTTAATAATTTCAGGATGCCCGGGCGTATCTGTTTTATGCGGATACGCCTTTTTATGTTATGACATGCCTGATAAGACAGCATGAAAGGATCATACTATGAAAAAGAAAAGATTTTTGGCACTTGTATTAACAGCCATCATGACGGCTGCATCTCTTGCCGGATGTGCATCAAAGAGTGGCAGTAAATCAACAGAGAACAGTGCGTCAACAACCGCTACCAGGCAGACAACAGGAACTCAGACACAGACAGAAGAGAAGACTGAGGAAACTAAGGAAACATTCCCTGTGACTGTTACGGATCAGCTCGGAAGAGAAGTTACGATTGAGAAGGAACCTCAGAAACTGGTAAGCGGATATTATATATCCACAAGTATTGTTATAGCACTCGACCTTGAAGATAAACTTGTCGGAGTAGAGGCTAAAGCGGGCAAGAGGGCTATATATAAGCTTGCAGCTGAGGATATAGTTGCTCTTCCGAGTGTGGGAACTGCTAAAGAATTCGACCTTGAGGGGTGCGCAGCCCTTTCACCGGATCTTGTGATTGTTCCGGCAAAGCTTAAAGATAAGATTGCTTCAATGGAAGAACTCGGACTGACTGTTATAGCGGTTAATCCGGAGAATAATGACCTGCTTAAGGAAGCGGTTGAACTTATAGGCAAGGCAACAGGACAGACAGCTAAAGCTGATGATCTGGTTAAGACGATCGATAAAGGAATATCATCACTTAAAGACAGAGTCGGAAGTGAGACTAATCCGACGGTATATCTTGCTGGCAACAGCAATATTCTTCAGACGGCCGGTGCTAAAATGTATCAGAATACTCTTATAGAAAATGCCGGCGGCGTAAATGCGGCAGCAGAGATTGACGATAATTACTGGGCAGAGGTTTCGTATGAGCAGATTCTTAAATGGGATCCTGATTATATAATTCTTGCAGCGGATGCGGATTATACTGTTGATGATGTACTTAAAGATATTAATCTTGCCGACTGTAAGGCAGTTAAGAATGGCAATGTATATATCGTGCCGAGTGATGCGGAAGCCCTGGATTCTCCGGTTCCGGCGGGATATCTCGGAAGTTATTATATTGCATCGGTTATCCATTCAGATATTGTGAGTGAAGAAGATTTCCAGACAGAGGCAATTAATTTTTATGAGAAATTCTATGAATTTACACCATACAAGAACTAAGATAATAATTGCATGCATATTGGTGGCAGCGCTTGCGGCGCTGTCACTTATTGTGGGTAAATATCCGCTGACGGTCAAAGGACTTATCGCAGGGGATACCATGCAGCACAGAGTATTATTTAACCTGCGTATTCCGAGAACGGTTATGGCACTTATGGGCGGAACCGGACTGGGAGTGGCAGGTTTTGTTTTTCAGACGATTTTTAAGAATCCGCTCGCGGCTCCTGATATTATAGGAGTTTCCAGTGGGGCAAGTGCAGGTGCAGCTTTTTCGATAGTGTTTATTTCATCCGGAATGATAACGGTCACGGTGAGCGCTTTTGCCGGCGGAGTGATTGCGGTGCTGCTTTCGCTGATTCTTGCTGGATTTACCAAAGGAAGTAAAAGCATATCAATCGTTCTTGCCGGAATAGCCGTACAGGCTCTTTCACAGACTGCACTTATGATTTTCAAACTGGCAGCAGACCCGGAGAAACAGCTTGCGTCCATAGAATACTGGATTATGGGAAGTCTTAACGGCATAAGCATCACGAAAATTCCTTTTTCGGCGGGAGTCTGTATTGCATGCATTGCAGTAATATTTATATTCGGAAGACAGCTTCTTATGCTGTCGCTTGACGAAGGAGAGGCACGGATGCTTGGAGTGCCTGTCAGATGGATGAGATTTGCATTATTACTAATTGCGACATTTATGGTTGCGGCTATCATCAGCCTTACGGGGCTTATAAGCTTTGTGGGACTTATTGCACCGCACAGCGCAAGACTTTTAACAGGTGATAACCGTAAATCCACGATGATATTATCAGGACTTGCGGGAGCAATCATTCTGACCGGAGCGGACATTCTTGCCAGAAGTGTGGCAACGGTGGAACTTCCTGTGAGCGTGTTTACATCAATAATCGGAGCACCTTTTTTGGTTATGCTTGTGATCAGGAGGTGTAAGAAATATGAATGATTTTTTCACTGCCGGCAGGATAACGGCAGGATACGGCAGGCAAATAATACTGAACGGGTTGGATTTTACATTGTCAGACGGTGAGATTACAGGTATTCTCGGATCTAACGGATGCGGCAAGTCAACTCTCATGAAAGCTATCATACATGATATTCCGTATAAAGGATGTTTTACGCTTGACGGAAGAATTTTGTCGGAGATAAAGGGCAGAAAACTTGGCTCTATGATAAGCTATGTACCGCAGAAAAGTGGAATTTCGATATCCATGCCGGTCACGGATGTTGTTATGATGGGTTTTAATCCGGATATGCATCTGCTTCAGAATTATAGTGCGGTACAGTTTGATAAAGCTTATGAGGCAATGAAGATTGCGGGGGTGTATGAACTTCGCGACAGGGATTATCTTTCATTAAGTGAGGGCCAGAAACAGTTATGTATAATGGCCAGAACAATAGTGGAAGATGCAAGGCTGCTGCTTCTTGATGAACCGGAGAGCGCCCTTGATTTCAGGCACAGATATGAACTTATATCGCTTCTGAAGCGTATGGTTACCCCGAAACGTGCTGCACTCATATGTCTTCATGATACCAATCTTGCATTGAGACTTTGCGATAATATTCTTCTTATGCGGGACGGGCGGATAGAAGATTCCATACGCCCGGCGACTGACAGCTATGAAGTTGTATATAATTCACTTTCAAAAATCTATGGCAATATCACGCTTATCGAAACAGCCGGAAATTATGTCATGTCATGGGGATGCAATGATACCTCCGGACATGTGTACGATGCCGGTACGGTTTATGATGAATATATGGCATCAGGTAAAAAACATCTTATAGTAACCGGAGCAATAGGAAGCGGAAAGACGACACTGCTGCGCAATATATTGAAAGAAACCGGAATAAATATGCCGGGACTTATAACCAAAGCAATGTCTGAAAATTGCGTTGCAATATATGATAATGTATTTGGCTGTGTTGGAATAATCGGAAAGTACATGGGCGGAGATGGCAGAACCAACAAAATGCAGACCGTCGAAAGCGGATTTGATAACGTTGCCATACCTGCGATAAAAAGGGCACTTTCAGATAAAAAATGTAAATATTTTATGATTGATGAGATTGGATATCTTGAGCAGAGCCATGATGGATTTAAAGAGGCTCTTCTTAATTTATGGGACAGCAAATGTGTAATGGCCGTTGTGCGCGGACAGCACATTCCGTTTCTTGACAACATAAAGAACAGGGATGATGTGTTTGTTATAAATATGGATGGTGATAAGTTATGAAAATAATAGCGAGAATCCATACGGATTTTACGGATAAATTTGGTATACCGAGGCAGAGCGGAATGGTGCCTGAACTTATGGGACGCATAGTTTTTGAACCGGAATACCGGAACATTACGGCACTTAAAGGACTGGAAGGATTTAATTATATATGGCTTATATGGAAATTTTCGCGTTCGGTAAGGGATGACTGGTCGCCGACTGTCAGACCGCCGAGACTCGGAGGGGATACCAGAGTCGGTGTGTTTGCAACACGTTCTCCGTTCAGACCGAATCCAATCGGATTGTCGTGCGTGAAACTTCAGAAGATACAACAAGAAAAAGACGGACCGGTTATATATGTTTCGGGAGTGGATATTCTTGACGGGACACCAATATATGATATTAAACCATATCTGCCGCATTCAGACATGAAAAGTGATGCGACAGGCGGCTTCGCCGACAGATTCAGTGGATACAGGCTTGAAGTGGTAATAGCACCCGATGTGGAATGTGATATGTCAGAGGACAGGAAAGCTGCACTTACCGGAGCACTTTCTCTTGATCCGCGCCCATCGTATCAGGACGATCCCGACAGGATATACGGTATGGATTTTGCCGGATACAATGTTAAATTTAAAGTGGATGGCAGCGTGCTTACTGTTATAAAAATAACTAATTGTCAACCTTAATAATAAAATGGTTGACAATTAAATGCCGCTGATGTATAGTTTATCTCAGTTTACAGCATAAAAAGGAGAAACTATATCATGGATAAGACAATTGAAACCGGAAATATTAAGCCGGTATACAAAACAAGAGATTATGTTCTTAATATTACACTTATGGGACTTATGACAGCACTTATATGTGTGCTTGCACCACTGTCAATCCAGCTCCCGGGACAGGTACCTATTTCACTTACACTTATGGCTATTTATTTTACCGTATATCTTCTAGGAGGCGCCAAAGGAACCGTATGTGTTGTTCTCTATCTTCTTCTCGGAATGATAGGACTTCCTGTATTCTCAGGATTTACTGGCGGACTCGGTAAACTTGCGGGACCTACCGGAGGATATCTTATCGGATTCATATTTACAGCAGCTATCTGCGGAGGCGCACTCTGGCTTGGCAAGGGTAAGCTCTGGGTGTATGTAATCGGAATGGTTTTAGGATGTGCGGTTGCATATTTATTCGGTACATTCTGGTTTATGTTTTCAATGGGAACAAGCATGAAATATACACTTTCCGTATGTGTAATTCCGTTTATTCCTTTTGACATTGCCAAGATTGTTGCAGTGGCAATTGTCGGAACAATTGTTAAAAAATTATTACATAAGATAGACGGACTGCAGAACGTTATTAAATATTAGTCCTTGCATTGTGCGTCGAATAGTGATATAATCCTCTGCAAATGGCACAAAGGAAGGCGCATTAATTATGGTAAAGAAGTTAATATTGGTTACGTCTCCACCTGCCTGTGGTAAGACGTTTATATCTAAAGCATTGGCAAAGAGACTGCCACATGTTGTATATCTTGATAAAGATACATTGATTCCGCTCTCAAAGAGAATTTTTGCGGTAGCAGGTGAAGAATATAACAGAAGCAGTGACTTTTTTGAGGAAAATATAAGGGATTATGAGTATGATGTAATAGTTGATCTTGCACTTGAAGCACTTGAATATGAAGACATCGTACTTATTAATGCTCCGTTTACGAGAGAGATTCGTGATACCGGATATATGGACAACCTTAAGGCTAAGCTTGCCGGCAAGGGTGCGACTCTTGTGATAATCTGGGTTGAGACATCTCCGGAGATTGTACATGAGCGTATGGTTTCGCGTGATTCCGACAGGGACACATGGAAGCTTGAACATTGGAATGAATACATAAGCGGATGTAATTTTGAGATTCCGGAGAATTTGTATGATCCGGATCATGAAGATGGTCTTCTTATATTTAAGAATAATAATGACCAGGAATATGAAGAGTCTATGAAGAACATTGCGAGTGTTCTTGAGCGTACGATGAAGCAGTAACGCATAATAAGAAGCCTTTCGGGCGATAAGCCCGGAAGGCTTTTTGACTTACCGGATATTCTGTTTTAAACAGGTTTTGATATCATCTTCCGGATTACTTATCTGCCTTAAACCGAATGTGTCAGTAAGGTATTGAAGAACATTCGGACTGATGAAAGCAGGAAGTACGGGACCGAGATAAATATTACGTATCCCAAGACTTAATAATGCGAGGAGCACTGCTACGGCTTTCTGTTCATACCATGATATAATAAGTGAAAGCGGCAGTCCGTTTATATCGGTTCCGAAAGCATCCGCAAGAGCAGTAGCTATTACAACAGCAGAGTATGCATCATTGCACTGACCAACATCAAGAAGACGGGGAAGCCCGGAGATTTCACCAAAATCAAACTTGTTAAAACGGTATTTGCCGCAGGCGAGTGTTAAGATGATGCAGTCATCAGGTACCATTCTGGCAAAATCCGTAAAATAATTACGGCCGGGTCTTGCACCGTCACAGCCTCCTATAAGGAAGAAATGACGTAATCTGCCGCTTTTGACAGCATCCACAATCTGGGAAGTATAACTTAAGGTCGTTTTGTGTCCGAAGCCCACAAGGATGTTTTTAATTTCTTCGTCTTCGGGGAATCCCCCAAGTTCAAGAGCCTGATTGATTATTTCACTGAAATCTTTGGTCCCATCGGGATTCCGCCCGATGTGTTTCACACCATCCCATCCGACAACATTGGTGCTGTATATACGATCCTTGTATGATTCACGCGGTTTCATAAGGCAGTTGGTTGTCATAAGGATGCAGCCGGGAAGATTGTCAAATTGTTTCTGCTGATCCTGCCATGCACCTCCGAAATTGCCGGCGAGATGAGCGTATTTCTTAAGTCCGGGATATCCGTGGCATGGCAGCATCTCACCGTGAGTATATATATTGATACCTTTGCCGGAAGTCTGCTCAAGAAGCATTTCAAGGTCTTTTAAGTCGTGACCCGATACGATTATAAAAGGCCCTTTTTTGATGTGCACATTTACCTCGTGCGGTGTGGGGTCGGAGTAAACGCTTGTATTGGCCTCATCGAGTTTTTTCATTATCTCTATTGCCATTTCTCCGGTACGCATAGTCAGGCGGATTAATTCTTCAACGCCCATATTGTCATCTGTTGTGGAACAAAGCGCCTCCACATAGAAGTCATCTACAGAATCACTGTAATATCCCAGTTCCCTTGCCTGATGTCCATAAGCGCTGATTCCTTTCAGACCGTACACGATGGTCTGGCGCAATGAACGGATGTCCGGGTCAAGATCTGCATCATACATGATGCCGGCAATGGGAGCATCTTTTAACATTTCTGTTTTGGTATCGGGCAGATCATAGGACGCGTGCGCGGTATCTATAGCGGGTTTTCGGACATGCGTGCGAAGTTTTTCTTTGATTTTTTGTGATTCCTTGAGCAGTTTTACATGTGCTTCGGGGTCAAAATTAACATTTGTCAGCGTTGTAAAAAGGCTGTTCTCTATAAATTTCACAATATCTTTACTTATATGCTCCCCTTTGTCGAGAAGTACTTTTGCATAACATGATATGCCTTTTATCTGAAAAATGAGTAAATCCTGCAGGCCGGCAATCTCAGGTGTTTTGCCGCATACTCCGAGTTTGGTGCAGCCTTTGCCTCCGGCCGTCTGTTCGCATTGGTAACAGAACATATCGTAATTCAGTTCCATATTGTTTCCCATATTACACCTCCATTAGTGTTCTCATGAATATTCTTTACATTAAATGCTTTTTACATACATTTTACGGATGAAAGGATTTGGATTTTACAAAGACGGTTTATTATATGCCTTGTAATCGAGAAGAAAAGGAGGAAAGAAAATCAATGAAGGTGAATCTTAATTCAGTGGAAAAAGTTAAAAACTTCGTAAATGAAGTATCACGCTTTGACACCGAAGTCGATCTTGTTTCATCACGGCATGTCATTGACGCGAAATCATTAATGGGTATTTTCAGTTTAGACCTTTCCAAACCCGTAGAAGTAGAGGTTTGTGATAAGACGAAAGAACCGTATGTTTTTGAAAAACTCAGAAAATACGCATAATGACAATTGAATAAGGAAAAGAATTTTTAAGTTTTAAAGGAGAAATTTATTATGAAGAAGAATTTATTCACAAAGGCAGCAGCATTCATCGCTGTCGCAGCACTCACAGCAGGAACATTTGCAGGATGCTCAAACTCAGGCTCAAAGGACAATGCTACAACAGCAGCAGGAGCAACAAAGGCAGAACAGACAGCAGATAAGCAGGGTAACAACGCTGCAGCTGATTTCGATACATCAAAAGATATCACAGTAGTAACAAGAGAAGAAGGCTCAGGAACAAGAGGAGCTTTCGTAGAACTTACAGGTGTTGAGCAGAAAAATGCCGATGGTAAGAAAATCGACATGACAACCGAAGAAGCAATCGTTCAGTCAAGCACACAGAACGTAATTACAGCAGTAAACGGTGATACATATGCAATCGGTTATGTTTCACTCGGATCACTCAACAAGGACGTTAAGGCTGTTAAGGTAGACGGAGTTGAAGCTACAGTTGATACTGTTAAGTCAGGTGACTATAAGGTACAGCGTCCTTTTAACATTGCAACAAAGGATGATGTGAGCGATGCAGCCAAGGATTTCATCAGCTACATCATGAGCTCTGAAGGACAGGCGATCATCGAAGACAACGGTTACATTAAGGTTGACGATTCAGCAGCAGCTTATGCAGCAACAGATGCCAAGGGCGAAGTTAAAGTATCAGGTTCTTCATCAGTAACACCTGTAATGGAGAAACTCAAAGAAGCATATGAGAAAGTTAACTCAAACATTACAATCACAATCAACCAGAGCGATTCTTCAACAGGTATGAAGGATGCAGCAGAAGGAATCAGCGATATCGGAATGGCTTCAAGAGATTTGAAGGACAGCGAGCTCGAAACACTTAAGAATACAGTAATTGCAAAAGATGGTATCGCAATTGTAGTAAACAACGCATCACCTATAGAAAACCTTACATCAGACCAGATTATGAAGATTTACACAGGTGAGATTACAACCTGGGCAGATGTAAAATAATAAATGCAGTTGAATTAATGCAGGACCGGTACATGAAATAATGTACCGGCCGCATTTGCATAATATAAGGGCCGCATAAAACGGTATTACCTTAAAGGAGTTTTGAATGAGAAAAGTTGCAGATAAAATAATGGAAATAGTTTTTCTGGTGCTGGCGTGCGTATCAATCGTTGCGGTAGTCATTGTATGCTATTTCATGTTCTCAAGAGGAATTCCGGCAATCAGACAGATAGGATTAGACGAATTTATCACAGGCAAAATCTGGAAACCGACATATGATTATTTCGGAATCCTGCCTATGATAGTGGGAAGCCTTATGGTAACAGCCGGGGCGTTAGTTATAGGCGTGCCGGTTGGAATCTTTATGGCAGTGTTCATGGCGAGGTTCTGTCCCCGGATTATATATAAAATAGCAAATCCTATAGTTAATCTTCTTGCAGGAATACCTTCCATTATATATGGATTTTTCGGTATGATGATAGTCGTTCCGTTTGTCCGTGAACATATAGGCGGTAAGGGATACAGCATTCTTTCCGCATCAATAATACTTGGCATAATGATTCTTCCGACAATAATAAGCGTATCGGAGGCTGCTATAAAGGCGGTACCGGAGAGCTATTATGAAGGAGCACTCGCACTTGGCGCAACCAAAGAGATAAGTGTATTCAAGACAGTTCTTCCGGCAGCCAAATCAGGAATTATGGCAGCGGTTACACTTGGAATCGGCAGGGCAATCGGTGAGACTATGGCAGTGCAGATGGTAGTCGGCAATCAGCCCAGACTTCCGCACAGCATTCTCGACGGCGTAAGAACACTGACCACCAATATAGTAACTGAAATGGGGTATGCAGCGGATTTGCACAGAGAGGCGCTCATTGCGACAGGCGTTGTGCTCTTTGTGTTCATACTGATAATCAATCTCCTGCTTGCGTTTATTAAAAGGAGGAAGGACTGATGAAAATGCGTGGAAAAATAAGTTCGGTTATTTTAAGAATCGTGATGTATGCGTCAGCGGGCTTTACAGCAGCGGCATTGCTCTTCATACTCGGTTATATCCTTGCAAAAGGTATTCCGAATCTGGCATCACCGGGACTGTTTGCATGGAAATATACATCTGACAATGTATCATTAGTGCCGGCAGCAATAAATACGCTTATGCTTGTGGCACTTGCGCTTGTCATGTCAATTCCATTCGGAATCGGATCTGCAATATATCTTACCGAATATGCCAAAAAAGGCAACAAATTCGTAAGCATCATCCGCGTTACAACGGAAACATTGAGCGGTATCCCATCAATCATATACGGACTTTTCGGTATGCTTTTTTTTGTAACGGCGCTCAAATGGCAGTATTCGATACTTGCCGGTGCTGCAACAGTTGCAATAATGGTTCTCCCGACAATAATGAGAACCACCGAAGAAGCGCTTCTTGCAGTTCCGGACTCATTCCGTGAAGCAAGTCTTGCACTTGGTGCGGGTAAAATAAGAACAATTTTTAAAATAGTACTTCCGTCGGCAATGCCGGGAATCCTTTCCGGTGTAATACTTGCAATAGGACGTATGGTAGGAGAGACAGCAGCATTATTGTATACATCAGGTGCGGTTGCATCTGTAGCAAAGGGCGTTATGAGTCCGGGCAGAACTCTTGCCATTCATATGTACACAATATCGTCGGAAGCATTTCACACGAACCAGACGTTCGCAACGGCAGTCGTACTTCTTGTGATTGTGTTTATACTTAACGCGCTCGCATCATTTGTTGCGAAAAAATTAACCAAGAAGTAACAGGAAGTAAGGAGATAATCTATGGCAGACAAGTATCAGGTTGAAAATCTTAATTTGTATTACGGAAATTTCCAGGCACTTAAAGATATCAATCTTAATATCAAAGAAAAAGAAATAACAGCATTTATCGGACCGTCAGGCTGCGGTAAATCGACATTCATAAAGACACTCAACAGAATGAACGATTTGGTTGCGGGCTGTAAAATTACGGGAAAGGTTCTTCTTGACGGCGAGGATATTTTCGGAAAGATGGATGTGTGTGCGCTCAGAAAAAGAGTCGGCATGGTATTCCAGAAGCCGAATCCGTTCCCGATGAGTGTATATGATAATATAGCATTCGGCCCAAGAACACACGGAATCAAGTCAAAGTCAAAGCTTGATGAAATTGTTGAAAAATCATTAAGAGATGCCGCTATATGGGATGAACTTAAGGACAGACTTAAGAAATCTGCACTTGGACTTTCAGGCGGACAGCAGCAGAGACTTTGCATTGCAAGGGCACTTGCGGTAAAGCCGGAGGTAATCCTTATGGACGAACCGACATCGGCACTTGACCCGATATCGACATCCAAAATAGAGGATTTGGTAATGGAACTTAAGAAAGACTACTCGATTATCATGGTAACACATAATATGCAGCAGGCAGTCAGAGTAGCGGATAAAACAGTTTTCTTCCTTCTTGGCGAGATAATTGAATCAGGAGAAACACAGCAGATTTTCTCAATGCCTAAGGACAAGAGAACAGAAGATTATATTTCAGGGAGGTTTGGCTGATGAGAGACAAATACGAGCTTCAGTTAAAGCAGCTTAATGATTTAATGATACATATGGGAAGCCTTATTGAGGCGGCAATTGAGATGGCGATTGAAGCACTTGTAAAGGGAGATACGGACAAGGCACGCGAAGCAGTTGAGTTTGACGATACGATCGATCAGACCCAGAAAGATATTGAAAGCCTTTGTATGCGTATTCTTCTTATGCAGCAGCCGGTAGCCACCGATTTAAGATTTGTGTCAACCGCACTTAAGCTTGTAACTGATATGGAAAGAATCGGCGATCATGCGGCTGATATATCAGAAATTACAATTTCACTTGTAGGATCCGAATATGTCAAGGATCTGGATGTCATCAAGAAAATGGCAGCGGAAACCAGCGGTATGGTAATTAAGAGCGTGGAATCTTATGTAAGCAGGAATACTGAAGAGGCCAAAGAAGTCATAGCATATGATGATGTCATTGATGATCTTTTCATCACGGAAAAAGATGAAATTGTCAGGATGATCGGAAAGAATCCTAAATGCGGAAGCGAAGCGACGGATCTGCTTATGATTGCCAAGTATTTTGAGAGAATCGGCGATCACGCAAGCAATATTGCCGAATGGGCACTTTATGCTAAGACCGGTGATATCAATGTCATACAGTAAGTAAAATTTCTGTGAAATTTACTTCGATTTTACATTGGCGCTATTTGATTTTTACAATGGATTTATATGATGTTTACATCAAATGTAAAAGAGAGGTAAACTATGGATTTCTTTAATGTACTTTCGCTGTTGGGAGGTCTGGCACTCTTCCTTTACGGAATGAATGCAATGGGTGACGGTCTTGCCAAATTATCGGGCGGCAAAATGGAAAAAATTCTTGAAAAACTTACAACCACGAAAGCTAAGGGCGTGCTCTTAGGTGCCGGTGTAACGACGGTTATACAGTCATCTTCGGCTACGACTGTTATGGTTGTAGGTTTTGTCAATTCCGGAATCATGAAGCTGCGTCAGGCAGTCGGAATTATTTTCGGCGCCAATATCGGTACGACAATCACTGCCTGGATCCTGAGCCTTTCCGGTATCCAGAGTGATAATTTTTTCATAAGATTATTAAAACCGAGCTCCTTTTCACCGGTACTTGCGGTAATCGGTGTTGCGCTTCTGCTTTTTTCCAAGAAGGATAAGAAGAAAAATATAGGATCGATTCTTGTGAGCTTTGCAGTCCTCATGTTCGGTATGGAAGCCATGAGCGGCGCGGTTGAAGGCCTTAAGAATGTGCCGGAATTTACCCATTTATTCACAATGTTCTCAAATCCGTTACTCGGAATCCTTGTCGGAGCAGTACTTACGGGAATCATACAGAGTTCATCGGCGTCTGTCGGAATTCTTCAGGCACTTTGCGTAACGGGTGCAATTAATTTCTCAAGTGCGATTCCGATCATTCTCGGACAGAACATAGGAACCTGTGTTACGGCACTTATTTCAAGTATCGGAGCCAGCAAGAATGCCAAGCGTGCAGCATTTGTACATTTGTATTTTAATATAATCGGTTCGGCACTTTTCATGGCATTATTCTACGGAATAAACGCATTTGCGCATTTTGCCTTTATGGATATGGCGGCCAACGAAATGGGCATAGCTATCGTTCACACGACATTCAATGTGCTTGCAACACTCGTACTCCTGCCATTCTCGGATATTCTCGTCAAGCTTGCAACGCTTACCGTCCGCGACAAAAAGACAGGTATCGAACCTGTTGAGGAGGATTTCAAACTTCTTGATGAACGTTTTCTTGAGAAACCGGCATTTGCAGTTGAACAATGTATCAAGACTGCAGCCAACATGGCTGATATAGTACGCAAAAGTGTGGATGATGCAATTTCTCTTTTTGATAATTATGACAGCGCGGTTGCGGCGGCAATTGCCGATTCGGAAAGCCTTGTTGACCGTTATGAGGATGAACTCGGAACTTATCTTGTAAAGGTCAGCACCAAGAGCATAAGTGAGCACGATTCAACAGTTGTGTCCAAGCTTCTGCACAGTATAGGCGATTTTGAAAGAATTTCCGATCATGCGCTTAATCTGTGCCAGGCGGCATCAGAGATGAACAGTAAAAAAATAGATTTTTCGAGTGAAGCGCATAAGGAACTTAATATAGTACAGAATGCCGTTAAGCAGGTACTTGCCGAGGCGGTTGACAGCTTTACATCGGATGATAAGACTCTTGCCGCAGAGGTGGAACCGCTTGAGGAGGTAATTGACGACCTTCAGGATGACCTTAAAATCCGCCATATCGAGAGGCTTAAGAATGGCCAGTGTACCATTGAACTTGGATTTATCTTATCTGATATCATGACAAATTATGAGAGGATAGCGGATCACTGCTCCAATATCGCGGTGTGTGTCCTTCAGCTTGAGGAGCGTGACCTTGAGGCGCATGATTATCTGATAAAGATGAAGACGGACAATGAAGATTTCAAACAGAAATACAAAAAATATAAAAATTTGTATGTATTGCCGCAATGTGATAGAATGTAAATCAGAAAAAGGAGGCAGTTATGGCGAATATTTTTATCGTGGAAGATGACAGCAATATACGTGAAATTGAGATGTTTGCGCTTAAGAACAGTGGATATCTCGTTGAAGGTTTTGAAAATGCGAAAGATTTTTTTAAGCGTCTGGCAGAAAAGAAGCCCGATTTAGTCCTTCTTGATATAATGCTTCCTGACATTGATGGAATGGAAATCCTGTCAAGGATTAAGAACGTGCCTGAGACCAAGCGTATTCCGGTAATTATGGTAACTGCCAAGACAACAGAAATTGATAAGGTCAAGGGTCTTGATACCGGTGCTGACGATTATATAACCAAACCGTTTGGCGTAATGGAACTTATATCGCGTGTAAAGGCACTTTTAAGGCGTACAAATGATATGAACGAGGACAAGGTGCTTACACTTAGCGAGCTTACGATGGATCTTGACAAGAGAACGGTAACTGTAGACGGCGTCCATGTGGAGCTTACATATAAGGAATTCGAGTTATTAAGGCTTCTGCTCCAGAATGCCGGAATCGTTCTCAGCCGTGACATAATAATGGAACGTATCTGGGGTGCTGATTTTGAGGGTGAATCAAGGACCCTTGATATGCACATCAAGACTTTGAGACATAAGCTCGGTGAATCCGGTGCACATATTAAAACGGTAAGAAATGTAGGATATCAGGTAGAATAATTTACTATGAAGAAGAAAATCAACATTCAGATGCTTATTATGGTGGGTATAGCCATAATTCTTACAGCCATATTGTCCATCGCTGTTTTCTACGAGGTGTTTAAGCGGGAGATGGCTGACAGCCTTGCCAGATACACAAGGCTTTTGAGCAATACAATCGAAAATTATGAGGTCAACAATATTGAGACACTGCTTTCCGGAGAGAACGGGATTCTTGAAAATGAGAAAAATAACGGAATAAGAGTCAGTATTATCGATAAAAAAGGAAGTGTTGTATACGATAACTACTATGAGGCATCCAGCCTTCAGGATCACAGTGACCGCCCGGAAATAGAGCAGGCTTTTAAAGACGGTGAAGGCCAGCAGATACGTCAGTCGGATACGATGGGTAAGGATATTTTTTACTATGCGGTCCGTATGGACAATGGAATGGTAGTCCGTGTCGCAAAGGAAGCAAGCAGTCTTTTGAGCATATTCCGTTCGGCTTTCCCGATTCTCGGAATTGTCCTTGTGCTGACATTTGCGGCATGTTTTATACTTACACATTACCTTGCAAAGAGCCTGATTACGCCTATCGAGGGCGTCGCCAACAATATGGACCACATCGAAAATGTGCGGATTTATAAGGAACTGGAGCCTTTCGTAACCACGATAAAGCAGCAGCATGAGGATATCCTTAAGAGTGCAATGATGCGTCAGGAGTTTACCGCCAATGTCACGCATGAGCTCAAAACTCCGCTGACATCCATATCGGGATATGCGGAACTCATTGAGAACGGAATGGCGCAGGGGGATGATGTAGAGCGTTTTGCAACGGAAATCCACCGCAACGCAAAGCGTCTGCTATCTCTCATAAATGATACATTAAGACTTTCGGAACTTGATTCCAATGACGGAGACCTTCCGATGGAGGACGTTAATCTTTATGATATAGCATCAAATTGTGTCAACATGCTTACCCTTCATGCCGAGGAAAATGATGTAAAGTTCCACTTAAAGGGCAGCGGCACGCATGTAAAGGGCAGTCACAGCATGATTGAGGAACTTGTGTATAATCTCTGCGATAATGCCATCCGGTACAACCGTGAAGGCGGCAACATCTGGGTTGTGGTAGACCCGGAGGATCATTCAATACTGGTATCGGATGATGGTATTGGTATCTCTGAGGAGAACCAGCCGCGCATCTTTGAGCGCTTTTACCGCGTGGATAAGAGCCGCTCCAGAAAAACCGGCTCAACCGGGCTCGGACTTGCCATCGTTAAGCATATTGCTGAGCAGCATGGTGCGAAGATTGAACTCACCAGCGCCGAGAATGTCGGCACCACGATTAAGGTCATATTCCCGGATCCTGACAAATAAATTACATGTTTTTTACAAATCCTGCGAATTATTTTTACCTTGCAATGATATCTTGTAATCATCAAAGAGGTGATGAACATGAGTTACATATTAAAAATAAGCCGAAGGATTTGTAATGAGAGTATTATAGGAATCAGAAGCATTTTTGTGATTGCCAATATGATAATCACAGCTGCAATCGGAGCCGCAGCATGGCTCATAGTTGACTGGTTCGCCAATTTACCGGTAATTTCCCTTATCTGTGCGATGGGGTATCCGGCAGTATTTATCGGCTTCATCGGAAGTATCTTCTATCTTATGAATAGGGACGTGTGGTAATTCGCACGTCCTTTTTTGCACTAAAAAAAAATTCCCCGTTGAAATGCATTCCCCATTAGTGTAATATAGAATTAAGTGTATATTGCACACACATCAGGAGGAACAGTAATGAACAAAGAACTAGTTATAGTTATAGACTTTGGCGGTCAGTACAACCAGCTCGTTGCGCGCCGTGTCAGAGAATGTAACGTATATTGTGAGATTTATTCTTACAAGACGGACATTGCCAAAATCAAGGCGATGAATCCCAAGGGAATAATTCTCACCGGCGGTCCGAACAGCTGCTACGAGGACGGAGCACCTGCCTGCACGGAGGAGCTTTTCAATCTCGGCGTTCCTGTACTCGGTCTCTGCTACGGTGCACAGCTCATGATGCATGTGCTTGGCGGCAAGGTTGAGAAAGCGCCTGTCCGCGAGTACGGCAAGACGGAGGTCATGGTTGACAATTCGTCCGCTCTTTTTACGGATGTATCACCTACTACAATTTGCTGGATGAGTCATTTTGATTATATTTCCAAGGTTGCTCCGGGCTTCAGAATCTGCGCCCACACAGCCGACTGCCCTGTCGCAGCCGCTGAGGATGCATCCCGTAACCTTTATGCGATACAATTCCATCCGGAGGTTCTCCACACCAAGGAGGGTACCAAGATGCTCCACAATTATGTCCGCGGTATCTGCGGTTGTGCCGGAGACTGGAAGATGGATGCTTTCGTTGAGAACACCATCAGGGAAATCAGGGAAAAAGTCGGTGACGGCAAGGTTCTCCTCGCTCTTTCAGGCGGTGTCGATTCTTCCGTTGCAGCCGGTCTTCTCTCAAGAGCCATCGGCAAGCAGCTTACCTGCGTGTTCGTTGACCACGGCCTTCTCCGTAAGAATGAGGGCGATGAGGTTGAGCAGGTATTCGGTCCGAACGGCCAGTTTGACCTTAACTTTATAAGGGTAAATGCACAGGAACGTTACTACAGCAAACTCGCAGGCGTCACCGAACCTGAGAAGAAACGTAAAATAATCGGCGAGGAATTCATCCGTGTATTTGAGGAAGAAGCTAAGAAAATCGGTGCTGTCGATTTCCTTGCACAGGGAACAATCTACCCTGACGTGGTCGAGAGCGGTCTCGGCGGTGAGTCCGCAGTCATCAAGTCCCACCACAATGTCGGCGGTCTTCCTGACTATGTAGATTTCAAGGAAATTATTGAGCCTCTCCGCAATCTTTTTAAGGACGAGGTCCGCAAGGCCGGCCTTGAGCTCGGAATTCCTGAAAAACTCGTATTCCGTCAGCCATTCCCAGGCCCGGGCCTCGGAATCCGTATCATCGGCGAGGTTACCGCCGAGAAGGTACGCATCGTGCAGGATGCCGATGCCATCTACCGCGAGGAAATCGCCAAAGCCGGTCTTGACCGTACAATCGGCCAGTACTTCGCGGCCCTTACCAATATGCGTTCCGTCGGAGTCATGGGCGATGAGCGTACCTACGATTATGCCGTTGCACTCCGCGCAGTCAACACCGTTGACTTCATGACCGCCGAGGCAGCCGACATTCCGTTTGACGTCCTCCAGACAGTAATGAGCAGAATCATCAACGAAGTAAGAGGCGTAAACAGAGTATTATACGATTTGACGAGCAAACCACCTGGAACGATTGAGTTTGAATAACGGATTAAAATGCCGAAAGCCTGTATTTATGCGGGCTTCCGGCATTTGTTTTATCAAATGGCTCTAGTTTGGCTCTATTTGTATGGAGAATAATGTTCATTGTAGAACAGATGCAGACATACATAGCAGAGAACAGCCAGATGGCACTTAACCAGAGTGAATACGAGGAACTTACAGAAAGGTATAATATTATCAAGGCAATATACGATGAGCTGACAAGAGAAGATTGATGGGAAGAAAGCACAGAGAGAATTATTCAAGGGATTCATACAGGCTTTGGAAAAACAGGGTACTTTGATAGAAGAGTTCGATGAGGAACTTTGGAGCAGCTTGGTATAGGAAGTTGTGATAACGTTAAAGGATGATATACGATTTGTCTTTAAGAATGGAAATGAAATAAAAACGGGACAAATTAAATCCTAATTTGACACCATTGTAATAGAAGAAAAAATTCGGAAATTGGACTACAAAAGGTCGGATTCGTCAGTAACCACCGAGGTTTGACGGGTTTGACCTTTTATATTACAGAAATATGACATAAAAAGGATATGCGATTCTGCCGATATAAGGTATAATAGAATCAATAAAAATTGGAGTTATTTTGATAAACTATCTGACAATAACTAAGTTGCAGAATAGCTGGTAGTGTTGTAAAAAAATAGATTGATATACCAATCGAAAAAAGGATGGAAACTAAAATGGCGAATAAGTTGGAAAAGTATCAGGTACTTGAAACAATAAGTAAAAAAATATATCAAATGACAGAGAATATAGAAGCGTGTATATCGGATTTAGGTTCTTTTGAAATAGGAGAAGCTAAAATTGAGGAGTGGGATTTTGGATTAAATGTAGAAAATCTATATGAGGGTAAAATTACCTTTAATCAGGCTGAAGATGGATATATAAATATAAAAATTTCAAACCAAGACTTCACTAGAAAACTTGGAATGGCTATAAACCAAGATTTTAAAATTCATGTAAAAGAAAGCGAGTATAATATATATATTTCAAATATGTTTGGGTACGCACTAGGATTTAATTTTATTTTAGGTAATGAAATGCAATATCAAAAGACATTAGCATATCTCTGTTTCGTGGCAATGTCAAGGAATGAGTGTGATATGTGCCAAAAGATTGATGGTATTCAAGTGGTGGCAAAAGAGGAAAAAGAAAGCTCTGATATAAAAACAGAAACGAGTAATTATTATGCAAAATTAAATGATTTAGTTGGATTGGAATCGATAAAAGCGGATGTTAATAATCTCGTTAATTTGATGAAAATGCAGATTAGAAGAAAAGAACAAGGATTAAAAACAGTTCCTGTTTCATTGCATTTGGTTTTTTCGGGAAATCCGGGAACTGGAAAAACAACTATTGCAAGAATATTGGCAGGAATTTATAAAGATATAGGAATCTTATCTAAAGGACAATTAGTAGAGGTAGATAGAGCAGGTTTGGTTGCGGGGTATGTAGGACAGACAGCAATTAAAACTCAAGAAAAAATTGAAGACGCATTGGGTGGAATCCTTTTTATTGATGAGGCGTATACATTGGTAAAAGATGGAAGTGATTATGGACAAGAAGCAATTGATACAATATTGAAGGCTATGGAAGATCATAGAGATGATTTTATTGTGATTGTTGCAGGATATTCAGATTTAATGGAAAAATTTATAAATAGCAATCCCGGATTAAAATCAAGATTTAATAAATATGTATACTTTCCTGATTATACAGCAGCAGAAATGGTACAAATATTTAAGTCAATGTGCAAAGAATATGCGTATGAACTTGATAAAAATGCAGAAAAAATTATGGAGGATAGGATATATGCAATTGAGAAAAATAAGGGGACTAATTTTGCAAATGCAAGAGATGTCAGAAACTTATTCGAAAGAGTAATTACAAATCAAGCAACTAGGTTGGCCTACGATAATAGCGAAAATATTATGGAAATAAAAGAGGAGGATTTTCTGTAACGACTCTTAGGAGGTGCATAATGGGAAATATAATTGGAAGCGTTGTTTCTTCACAAGAAGCAACAAAAAATAGAATGTTTATTCAAGAGGCGAAGAAAGCTGCTCAGGAATATGAATGGTTGTATCACTGTGCTCCAGTATCGGCATTGTTAAGTATTATTGAACATCGAGAGATGTGGTTATCAAATTTAAAGGAAGTTAATGATAAAGAAGAGGTGCAGAGAATAGATTTAAATGAGTTTGAACGATGCTATTATGTTGCTTGTTTTACATATGATTCAAATATCCAAAGCGGACATTGGCAAGAGTATGGGCAATCTGAAAATAAAGTCTTATTTGGTGTAAGGAAAGAATGGTTTTTAAAAAGAGCTTTTTTCTTGAATGAAGACCATACGAGAAACAACTGGGATTGCATGAAGATTTTTAAAAATTTTGATGATACAATAGAGTATCAAATGAAGTCTGCTAGAAAAGGTATTATAGTTGAACCGCCATATTTTATTTTCGATTATGGATTTTATAAGGTTGTATATGACGATGAAATGAAAAAGACAGTGGGGAATGATTGTAGCTGGATAGTGGATGGCGTGGAATTACCAGGGAGAGCTATTACCCCATCAGTAGCTGGAATAATTAAATCCACTCATGGTATATGCCACAGATATGGTAAAGAAGATTATGATAAAGATTGGACACAGGAAAAAGAAGTAAGACTTAAAGTGGGGGTAAATACACGTAGTAAGGCAATTCAAGAAACAGGTTTGTATTTTCGTCAGTTGGCTGTTCCATTATCGGAAAATGCCTTTTCAGAACTTCCATTGAAGTTTAGTCCAGATATGACAGGTGCAGCAAGAAGAAAATATTTGACAGAGTTGAAAATAAAATTGCCAGATTCACATATATATGAGATATAGAATAGTGTTAGCAAACCAAGATAAAGGTGAAAAGTTAATTCAACATATGTTTGTGACATCGAGGTATTACAATGTATAACAATTTCATAAAGAATGTACATTATAAGATTCATCAATCGGCAGGTGGCTAATTCTTCAGCTACTTGCCATTATTTATGCCTATAAACGTGGCTTTTTCAAAGGGGGTTCAAATGAACCCACTTTTGAACACCCCTAAGAAAAAATGGTTAAATTGTATCAACATCAGTGTTCAAACGAACCATTGGTCTTGTGGCTAGTGTCCGTATCGTGACAGCGGCTATACATTGTCAAAGAGGTAAAATACTAAAGAAAAGCATTGTTGTAAGCATTAAGGATGAGAGAGTAGTTTATGCGTAAGCACAAAGAATATTTATAAGAAATAATAACCAGAAAGAATTACATATACTCTTGCAGAAGCATTAGTTCTTATGTTAGGATACTATCTAAGGAAAGTACCCATGACAGGGTGGTAGCCTCCCGAGTTTTATGATACCGGTCTACCGGAATACATAGGAAGGGAGGTGGCGCCGATGACGGCTTATGAAATCATTTCGATTTTCATTGGGATATTAGCATTGTTGATGTCCTTTGGTAGCTTGATTGTAGCGTTGCTTGCCTTTCTCGATAAGAGAAACAAGCGAAAATAAAAATGCCTATCCTGTCTGATCCACAGGATAGGCGGTGTCCGTAAGGACATTCATTAACCTAAACTCGGAGCATCCACCTTTGGAGTGGGTGCTTTCTGTTTAATTAGATATTATCATCTTATGTTTGATAATTCAGGAGGTTTTACTAATTTGGATAATTTTTTACAGTAAGGCGGTCAGTGCCTTTTTTGACAACCATGAGTCTGTGAAAGTTTTTCTGTAAATAAGTATTAGCTAATAGGTCTTCTATGATAAAATCTAAATCATAGGAGGCCTATTATTATGGCAAAGGGCAAAAGAAGAAGGGGCTGTGGCACAACAGGAGAAGGAAGTATTGCTTGGAAGTAATCAAGATTTGAGGATGGAAAATGCAAGGCTTGAGAGTCGCAAAGATAGACTTCGTATGGATAATCATGATTTGAAGCAAAAGCAGTTACAGTTGCAGACCGATAATGAAGAACTGGAACAAAGGCATGAAGATTTACAATATACGAATAGTAAATTGGAGAATGTGAATGATCAGTTATCTGCTGACAATCACACTCTGGAGCAAAGGAATGATGCGTTGCAATTGGATAATCAGGCATTAAGACAGAAATACAATGATTTGCAACAGAATAATGTTCAACTTGAAAAGCAACAGAATGAGCTTAAGAGCCATATAGAGCAGATAGTGCAGTCGGAGCAGTTATTACAGCGTGATGTAAGAAAGTATGATGAAGCACCGGAGTGGCAATTGCCGGAACCGGGAGCATTTGCAAGTGCTAAGTCATTTCGGGATAAGGTGGTTATACCATTTGTGAATAAGCTTAAAACACTGATAAAGAATCTGACAATCCAGTGTGTAAGGCTAAAAGAGGAAGTCCTGCAATTGCGAAAAGAAAAGAAGAGATTGTCAGAGGATGTGGAGTTTTACAAAGGTAAGATTAAGGATATGAGCGATAAGACAGAAATGTTGCAGGAAAAGGTTGATGATCTGGAGCGTGTGAAGAGATATGCCGGTGCGGAGCAGATTGATACGATTATTCGTAAGGTAAAGGAACAGGAGCGTACAGAGCAGCAGATAAGGCGGTATGACAGGTCTTATGGGACAAGATAATGGGAAGGATGGATTGATGAGATGAAGGATAATCGAATGGATAATATCGTGGAATGTGCTTATAACATGGATAACGGCTATGTTGAGGTGTGGTTTACAGATGGAAATATGTTGCGGATAAAGTGTGAAGAAGTGGAGGCTGCTCTGAGTACAACGGAGCAGTCACTAGCGAAGCTGCATAGGTTGTTGGATAACAAGCCAATAGAGTATGTGGTAATGGCTTTGTCTGGGGAGATGCAGGCATATTGTGATATTGAGGATGATATGGTTAAGGGAATGTTTGGGACGATTGTGCAGGGGTATCTGAAAAAGGGGTATAACCGGGCTACGGCGGAGATGATGGCTAGGGAGTTTTTTAGGTATGAGAGTTAGAAAGCATGACAGATACTAAAAGTAAGTTGAAGATTAAGGTGAAGAGATGTAATGGGAAATATATTTTTTTGCGGTGGAAGAATATTGATAAAAATGATATAATTATTTTCAAATTAACATTATGTCATATTTTGAAGAGTAATAGAGGAGGAAATTATGCTATTAAGCGAATATAAGTTTGGATATGCAGATGCTACAAAAGAACTTATGATTGAGCCAGAGATATTTGAAAAGGCTTTTTATGATCCACATAATATATTAGATAAATTAATGAATTCTTGGAAGTATATGTTGGTTGGAAGAAAAGGGGTGGGAAAGTCTGCTTACAGTTCAAAGATACAATATATTTCTGAACATAAACAAGAATGTTATGCTCATACCATTCAATTAAATGATTTTGAGTATACCACTTTTGGAAAAGCGAGTGCAGATGATGATTTAGTTGGAACAAAGAAATATTTAGATGCATGGAACTTTGTGATTTTACTTAATATTTATAAGATAATATATCAGAATTTATCTGTTACAGAGGTGGTGGAGTTTAATAAAACAGTTGAATTATTGGGGAAAATGGGCTTTCCTATAACAAATACATTTAAAACAACAGTAACGAGTGTTTCTAGGTTGAAACTTGGAGCAACCGTTGGTGTTTTTGATGCTGCATATGAAAATGAATTTGGATTTAAGCCGATTTCATTTTCAGATAGGGTAGGTGCTGTAGTTGAAAAGATGCAGAATACACTAACATCCGTTTACCTTCCGCAAAAATTATTTGTATTAATTGATGGTGTGGATGATATATTAAGAATAAAAAAGAATCAATTGGATATATTGTCAAGTTTGATAAGAAGTATAGATATGCTTAACCAGAATTTGTTTCAAAATAAAGTAAATATTAACACTCTTGGTGTTATTCCAACAGATTCCATCCGAAGATTTTGAAAAAGAATACCGTTGCGGATGCTGTTCTTGCCGAACCGCTGGCGAATGGTTTCAATGC
>ENA-USUJ01000097-USUJ01000097.1-human-gut-metagenome-genome-assembly--contig:-NODE-97-length-61486-cov-5.597583_pt1 | contig 61486 bp, 49 predicted proteins | sample MGYA00250061_ERZ773398 | MGnify/ENA primary metagenome ERZ773398 (study PRJEB29103, sample SAMN06111992) | human gut metagenome | biome: human gut; feature: ankylosing spondylitis patient; material... | reverse complement strand
GATTTTCGATACCGCCGATTCAAACTCGGGCGACTCCTCCGACACCAGTTCAGATAATTCAGCCAGCTCCGACGATTCCGGCACGACCGACAGCAACCAGTCGGACACCACTGCCGAGACTCCCGATCCCGTCACGGGACTGATCACCAAATCCGACGGCACGTTGGTCGATCCAAGCACTGGCGGCACCGTCGACCCGGATGACGGCTCCATTCATGACGCGACCACGGGCCAGTACATCGGCCTTGCGGATCGATACCTTAATGCGACCGTATGTGCCGTTCCGGCAAAGAACTGACGTAGACCACGCAATCACGTCCCCTTTCAACGTATGACGCAGGGACGAATCTTTTTGGAGGAACCATGAGTGAAGGCAAAGGAGCAAAAGAGCCTACGAGCGTGCCACCAAGTTTCATTCCGTCATCAGGACGCAAAAAAACCATGCCGTCCACGGATTCCTCCCGCTCGCAAAGCGCACCGAGCCAGCCAGCGAGTTTCGCACCGGCGAAACGTTCCGACCATGCATCATCCGTAAAACCGGCCAAACGCACGGCGCGTCCTTCTTCCTCGGTTCCGCAAAGCTTCCAGCCTGCGGCACGGGCAACGAGCGAGACAAGAAGAAACCCTTCATCATCTCCGGTGTCCTTTGCTCCAGAACATACCCGCACGGCCAATCCAACGCAGCAGTTCCGGGGGTCATCCTCCGTCTCCACGGCGCTCCGATCTGTTCCATCCTCTCCAGCGACGGCTTCCGTGCCAAAAAGAAGACCTCGCGTCGGACATATCGTCCTTTCCATTTTCCTTGTACTGATTCTCGCACTGGGAATAGGGGTATTCTCCGCTTGGAACTGGGTCGATGACCAGCTCAACAAACAGACCTGGCTGACATCCAAAGCGGACACCGCCGGCGAAAGCTGGCTTATTCTTGGCTCCGACGAACGTGAGGGCACCATCGGAGACGCCGGTGACGTCGAAGGTTTCAGAACCGACACCATTCTTGTACTCACCAAGCCGAAGACAGGATCGTCCTCGCTGATTTCCATTCCTCGCGATTCCCTGGTGGAAATCGATGGGAGCTATATGAAGATCAACGCCGTGGCGCAGCTGTACAGCCGCAAACAGTTGGTCAACGAGGTGGAGGACATCACCGGCCAGAAAATCAACCATGTGGCAATGGTCCGCTTCGGCGGACTCGTCAAAGTGGTCGATGCCTTGGGAGGCGTGGACCTATGCTACGACCAGAATGTGAATGACCCTTATTCGGGTATGAACTGGACCGCCGGATGCCACACCGTGGACGGCAACACCGCTTTGGCGTTCTCCCGTATGCGATATGCCGATGTGCAAGGCGATTTCGGCCGTGCCGCACGTCAGCGCCAGGTGATCAACGCCATCGTCAAGAAGGGCGCTTCCAAACAGACGCTCACGAATTTCAACAAGACCAAAAAGGTCGCCGCAGCGGCGTTGAGCTCCGTAACCGTGGATGAGAAAGCATCGACTTCCTCTCTGCTTCGGATGGCGTTGGCTTTCAAAAGCGCCTCAGGCAAGGATGGCATTTCGGGAAGCGTGTATTGGACCGATCCGGACTATTACGTCGATGGGGTCGGATCGTGCGTTCTGCTGGATGACGCGAAGAACATCCAGCTTTTCTCCGAACTCTCACACGGCACGCATTCCGCAGGAACCGTGGGCACGCTGGCCGAACAGCAAAACTGACGACACGCCGGAGGATGTGGATAACCCACATTCTCCGACCACAACCCTCATATTGGCTTGCGGCATGCCGTCGCTCTTGCCCATGCTGGCCGTATGAACAAAAAGGCCCCTCACCGTATAAGCGAACAACATCTCACTGTATTGAGTTGGAGCGCGCCTTTGCTGGCGCAGCTCATCATGCTGATTGTCATGTGTATGCAACGTCATTGGCTCTATGCGGCGATGCTCGCTCCGAGTCTGCTCGGCAGCGCATTGATGCTCATCACCATGATCATGCGCGTCAGGCATGAAGAAACGAACAGCAACACCATTACTGGAAGCGATTCGCCGGTTCCAACGCATCATAACGGAAACGAAATCGACCATGCTCAGCTTTTCGCCGACATGCCGTCCATAAGTTTTGAGCATCTGCATGGCCTGGACAACGACCCGCTCATATGGCGCACCATCGTGCGTAATTGGCTTGTCCGTTCCCCAACGAACGGCATCGGCATGTCAGAACATGGCATATTCCATATAGATCTGGCATCATCCGGACCACATGCCATGGTCGCGGGGACCACAGGCTCGGGGAAATCCGAACTGCTGATCAGTTGGTGCATGGCATTGGCGATTCGGCATAGTCCTCAAACCCTCCATTTCGTCTTTCTGGATTTCAAAGGAGGATCGACCTTCAACGCTTTGGAGCGTCTGCCGCATACCGTGGGCAACGTCTGCGATCTTGACCTCGCCCATGCCGTCCGTGCGCTGAACGCCATAGAACAAGAATTGGCACGCAGGGAGGCCTTGGTAAGTGCCGAACGCGTTTCCAGATTCGACCAGCTTTCCCATCCCCCTGCACGGCTCGTGGTGGTCATTGACGAATTCCATGCATTGCGCGACCGTCTACCCGACTATATGCAGCGACTCAATCGATTGGCGTCGCTCGGACGCTCTTTGGGTATGCATCTCATCGTATGCACGCAAAATCCCATGGGTCAGGTCCATGCCGATATGAAGGCCAACATATCGCTGAGCATCTGCCTACGCGTCACCGACCAAATGCAATCGAATGAACTGATCGGCACCAAGGATGCAGCTTTGATTCCACCGGTCTTCCCCGGTGCCGCTTACTGTCATGACGGTCAACGCACTGTTCCTTTCCGCTGCAGCGCGGTCCATGACATTGATTCCTTGGTGCATGCCATCAACACCGCATCGGCATTCAGCGGCACCACCAATCCCTCCCCTTTGTTCTCCGCGCCGCTCGCACCACATGCAGGCAAAGACGATTTGACGGCGCCACAGCGAGAGGCATGGCACCATGTGCCTTTTGCTTTGAGCGACGACGGTGTACTCATCTCCACCGCATTCCTTGACGTAGGACACGGCAACATCGCCGTGATTGGCGCATGCGGAAGCGGCAAAACCAATCTGCTGCTCTGCTGCGCCAGCCGTCTCTATGAATCCGGTCGCTGCACCATCCGGTTCACACGCAAGACGAACAGCGAATGGACCACCGACGACGGCAGAACATCGCCGCAGCACGAACGCACCATATGGTTCGTGGATGACGCCGACGAATTGCTCTCCCCTTTCGCAGCCATGCCCGAAGCCGATAAGCTCAAGACCGCACTCGCCGATCCGTCCGTCACGGTAATCGCAGCTGTGGAAAAGCCGCAAAGCACCCTACTTGAACGTTGCCTCACACGTGTTGCGTTTCCTTGCGGAGAGAGAGCCACCGATGTGATGATGGGGATTCCCAGCGCGGTTCTCGACGGTTTCGGCGTCGATGACTATGCCATTGCCGGGCGTGGGGTCTTCATCCAACAAGCACGGGCATGTCCCGTGCAATGCGCGGAATTCCAAGGATTCTAAAAAAACTTGGCTTCTTTTGCGAAAAAGTCTTGAAAAAACATCCGATTCGTGGTTATCTAAATAACGGATAGAACGCCACTTATGGCAAGAGGAAGGCGATTACATGAGCAGTGCTTTCGATTGGCGAGCCAAGGCCGCGTGCCGGGATAAGGATCCGGAACTGTTTTTCCCGGTCGGCAACACCGGTGCCGCCTATCAGCAAATCGAAGAAGCCAAGGCCGTTTGCCGTACCTGCAAGGTGATTGACGCGTGTCTGAAATGCGCGCTCGACACCAATCAGGACTACGGCGTTTGGGGCGGTCTGAGCGAAGACGAGCGGCGCGCGCTCAAGCGGCGCGCGATGCGTGCACGTCGCTCGCAGGCCATGCAGATGCAGGTCTGATTCTTTTCAGGGCATATGGAAGGGCCGGTCGGATTCGATGGAATCCGACCGGCCCTTCCATATGCCATTCCAGTTCTAGAGGTCAGTTATCTTGCGCGGCACGCAATTTCATGTCGAGCACCACACGGGTACCACCACCGCGACGTGGCTCCCAATGCACCGTTCCGCCAAAATCATTGGTGACGAACGTGTTGATGATCTGTGTTCCAAGCCCTGATCCGGAAGAGCGAGCCATGCCATCATGCTCCTCATCCGCCAAGCCGGTGCCATCATCCTCCACCACCACGTTGAGGTTATTGCCACCGCGGCCCACAGAAATCGTGATATGTCCTTCCTTACGTCCTTCGAAACCGTGTTCCACCGAATTGGTGATCAGTTCGGTAAGCACCAACGATAGCGGCGTGGCATCCTGTGCCGGCATCATGCCGAATTTGCCTACGAAATCGACATCGATGTGCTGGTCGCGCATCGTAGCCAAATCGACGGCCATCTTAAGCAGGTTGGAAATGACCTTGTCATAGTCGACGATCTCATCGGCGGTCTGGCTCAATCCCTCATGCACCATGGCGATGGTCTGCACGCGGCGCTGTGCTTCCTTGAGCTCCTTTTTGACCTCTTCGGACTTGGTCTTGCGCGCCTGCAAGCGCAGCAACGCGGATACCGCCTGAAGATTGTTCTTCACACGATGGTGAATCTCGGAAATAGTGGCGTCCTTGGTCTGCAATTCCTTCTCGCGGCGGCGCAATTCGCTGACGTCACGGCACAGCACGATACCACCCACGCGACCATTGGCGTCCATCAACGGCAGAGAGCGCATGGACACCGCGGCTTTGTTGGCGTCCAATTCGGAATCCACCGCGGCTTTGCCGCTCAGTACCAATGGCAGCGTTTCCAGCACCGGATCGTTCTCATGCAGCAGTTTGGTGCCGATCTCGCTCAGATACTCCCCCTGCATGGTGCTGACCGATCCCAAACGACGGAAACAGCTGATGGCGTTCGGAGACGCGTATCGGACGATGCCGTCGACGGTGAGCACGATGAAGCCATCCGCCACACGTGCGTTATGGCGCTGGTTCATAACCGGGTTACGGTACGGGAACTGGCCGCGCGGAATCATCTCATACAGCTGTTTGCCGGCGCTGATGCTTTCGGACTCATAACGGCCGTTCGATTCGCGTGTGGCCATGTTGGTCTCGCGGACCACCAAGCCAAGCATCTTGCCATTATGACGCACCGGGGCGTACACGTTGCAGACCTTGGCCTTGCCGACCGTACGCAGTTTCGAGGAGCGGAACACCGATTCGGAGTCCATGGCCGCGTCAAGCTCGGCGCACAGGGATTCCGGGACGACGTTGCCGACCACATCCTCGGCTCTCAGACTCATCACCGTGGACGGACGGCATTGCTCGGCAATGATGTACTTGCCCTCGCCGTTCTGCAGGATTAGCAGCAAGTCGGCGAAACTCAAATCGGCAATCACCTGCCAATCGGCCACCAACTGGTGCAACCATTCACGATCGTCGTCACCGAAATCCGGACGGGTCATCAGGATATGTGAGAAATCAGCCATGCAACCATAATACGCATCAATGTCGAGGTTGCATACCATATGCCCACGTATAATGCGGAAACGCCGATTGACATATCCGATGGTTACGCTAACGTAGGTTACGGTTCCGTAACTTATAGTGGAGGCATCCGATGGCGAAACCTACAAACGCAGAAATCGAGGCGAAACGCGCGGTCATCGCCGAAGCACGCGAGCAGGCCCTGCAGGCGAAAGCTGAGACCATTCGCGTGAAGGCGCACAATAAGGCCGAGAACATTCGACGCAAGGCGGATGCAAAAGCCAAACGTGCCATCGCCAAAGGCGAAGCCCATGCCGCAAAAATCGAAGGCATCGTCCCCGCCGAAATCGAACGCAAAATCAGACTCGACGTGCATGGCAGGCCAAAGCCGCTCCTGCGTGGCTGGATCCACGCCATCGCCACTCCCCTGGCTCTTGCCGCGGGCATCGTGCTGATCTGCCTCGCTCATGGCACCGGGCTCAAATGGGCGTGCGCCGTGTTCATGACCTGCTCGCTGGTACTGTTCGGCAATTCCGCCTGTTATCATCTGGGAGATTGGTCACCACGGGTTACCGATGTGCTCCGTCGCATCGACCATATGAACATCTTTTTGCTGATCGCCGGCACTTATACGCCCGTTTCCTTCGCGCTCACGCCATTCTGGCGTGATTCCATCATCGCGGGCATGTGGATCTGCACCACGGTGGCGCTCATCATCCATGTCATCTGGATCAGCGCGCCTCGCTGGCTTTATGTTCTTGTCTATATTATTTTCGGCGTGTCCGGCGTCGCGTTCATGGGATTGTTCTGGATGTCCCCCTATGCCGGACCTACCGTGGTGATACTGCTGTGTGCCGGCGGCGCCTGCTATATCGCCGGAGCCATCGTGTATGCGCTGCGCAAGCCCGACCCCTGGCCGAAGGTGTTCGGCTTCCATGAGATCTTCCATACCGGAACCGTGGCGGGATACGCCTGCCACATGGTGGCCATCTACATGGTGATCGTGCAATTGTGGCCCTAAGGCGTAATCAACCCCACATGGACAAAACAAAATAAGCCCGTCCCCTCATCGTACGAATGCGATGGAGGAACGGGCTGTTGTTTTCGTCACACGTATGTCAGGCGAGCGGCTTGGCTTCCTTGATGGTCACGGAAATCTCACGGCCGTTCGGAGCGGTATAGGTCACCGTATCTCCGGCATGAGCGCCATTGATGGCGGCGCCAATCGGCGATTCAGGACTGATGATGCTGTAATCCGTGGCGATGGACAGGTCTCGCGTGCCAAGCACGTACACCATTTCACGTCCGTTGACTTCAAGGGTCACTAGGGATCCGTCACCGACCTCACCGGCCTTGGGCGCAGTCAGAATCTTCGCATTGCGCAGTTTGACGGTCAGTTCGTCGATGCGTCCCTGATTCACGCGCTGCGCCTCACGGGCAGCCTGATAGCCGCCGTTCTCGCTCAAATCGCCTTCGGCACGCGCCGCGGAGACCTTGGACAGAATCTCGTCACGGTACTCGCCCTCACGCCAGGCGAGTTCTTCTTTCATCTTGTCGTACGCCTCCTGCGTCAGCAGGATCGTCTTTTCTTCGGCCATGTTATCCTCCTTGACCTTGGAAGAATGATACCCGTCAATCAGCGGGTGGAGATGATGTCGATCACGAACACCAGCGTGTCCTCGCCGCCGATGCCGGCCTGCGGAATGCCACGGGAGCCATAACCGTACTCCGGCGGAATGGACACCACCAGGCGGGAACCGACGTTGTGTCCCGGAACGGTCTGATCCCAGCCCTTGATGACCTGTCCCACACCGATGCCGAACGTGGCCGGCTGGTGACGGTCGAAGCTGGAGTCGAACGGGATGTCCTTGCCCCAGACCACACCATGGTAGTTGACGGTGACGGTGTCTCCACGGCGGACCATCGGGCCATTGCCTTCAAAGAGCTCCACGACCTTCAGGCCGGCGGGAGCGATCTCAGTCGGGAATTCGATGGTCGGGCGATCGCCGAATTCGGCATTGACAACAGGCATTTCAGATGCCATGGTGAACCTCCTTGAAAAAACACAGTGTCACCAAGATTAGCACCATCCATCGCTAGCATTCAACAACATTGACCGCAAGACCGCCTTTCGACGTCTCCTTGTACTTGGCCATCATGTCCTCGCCGGTGTCCTTCATGGTTTTGATGGCTTGGTCAAGACTCACGATATGCGTGCCGTCGCCCAGCATGGCCATACGAACCGCATTGATAGCAGTATTCGCCGCCATGGCGTTGCGTTCGATGCATGGAATCTGTACTAAACCTCCCACGGGGTCACAGGTCAGTCCCAGATTATGCTCGATGCCGATTTCCGCTGCGTTCTCCACTTGCTGTGGAGTACCACCCATCACCGCGCACAAACCGGCCGCAGCCATCGAACATGCCGTACCGACTTCTCCCTGACATCCGACTTCCGCACCGGAAATGGACGCGTTGCGTTTGAACAAGTATCCAATCGCCCCTGCGGTCAGCAGGAACGTCACCACACCATCCTCATCCGCATGATCCACGAAATGCCAATAATAGTGGAGCACCGCCGGAATGACGCCAGCCGCACCGTTGGTAGGCGCGGTGACGATGCGTCCGCCTGCCGCGTTCTCCTCGGAAACCGCCAATGCGAACAGGTCGACCCATGCGGCGTCCGATGATTCGAGTACAGCGTCGGAGCGCCTGCCGTCCCGTTTGAGCACGTCGCTGTTGGATGCGAGCCTTGCATACATTTTTGGCGCCCTGCGGGGCACGTCAAGGCCGCCAGGCAAAACGGTTTGGTTGGTATTGCAACCGTGCCGCACGCAGCGGCGCATCACATGCCATACAGTGTCCAAATCGCTGCGCACCTGCACGGCGGACCGCATGGCCGTCTCATTGGCCCACACCACATCGGCCACACTCATGTGATGTTCATCGCACAGCGAGATCAGTTCGTCGCATGTGGTGAACGGATAGGGCATGTCCATATCGATATCGGTTGAGGAATCGTCGGTCTGATCGGCGAAGGCCGTTCCCGCAGGGGGTTTCTCATGGATGCCGATCATCAGGTCGTCGGCGTCGCCTTGTCTGACGAATCCACCGCCAATGGAATACCAGACCTGTTCGTCGATGAGATTGTTCTGCCGGTCGAAGGCTTGGAATCGCATGCCGTTGGGATGGGCCGCCATGCGGTGCCATACATCCATCACCACATCGCGTCCGTAATCGAAATCGATGCGATGCGTGCCGTTGAGCATCAGCTCGCCGCCTGCCTCGCATTCCATACGGATATTGCTCATGTGATCGGTATCGACGGTTTTCGGTACGTTGCCTTCCAAGCCCGCCACCGTGGCGCGATCGGTACCGTGCCCAAGACCGGTCAGGGCGAGCGAACCATACAGTACCGTTCGCACGCGGCCGACCCGGTTCAGTATGCCGTCACGTTCAAGGGAGGCAGCGAATCTGCTGGCCGCGACCATCGGTCCTACGGTGTGCGACGAGCTGGGGCCGACGCCGATGGTGAACATCTCCAGAATGCTGAACATGTATATTGCGCTCTCTTTTCCGCGTCTTCGCCGTCACGCCGCGTAAAGCACGCTGAACATGCGAATCATGATGAGTAGGCCGATGATGGCAATGACGATTTCCGCGATAAGCAGAATTATCGCAACGGTTTTGCGATTGCCGAGTTTGACGTCGAGCAGTTTTGCGAAAAGGAAAGCGACGGAGCCCAAGGCTGCTCCGTTCAGCGCGGTCGCGCCGACCTGGCCGTTGGTAAGAACGCTTTCCCCGACTTTGGCGAGTATCGAATTGATGGTGGCGGTGAACACCAGCAGGCTCCATACGCCGTATCCAATCAATCCTACCGCCGCATAGCCGAACGGGCGGAATCGTTCCTTGAGTTTGAAAGTGAACGATTCGGCGCACCACAACAATGCGAAGCCCACGACGAAGGTGAACGCCACGGCAAGGAATGCGGCTTCCAATGCCCACGGAACGAGTGCCAACGAATGGTCCATCAAGGTAAAGTACAGCGGAGAACATGCGATTTCGCCGATAGCGAGCACGCCGGCAACGATAATCGCCTGCGCAAGCATCAGGGGGATTTCAGTGGCGGGCTGTTCGATTACAGGCTTGATGTCTTTCGAAGTCATGCGTCATCCGTTTCAGTCGGTGTCATACGGTTTGTAATGTCCGACAGTGTACCTACGGAATGTTTCGGGAACGATATGCCACATTTTGCCTACACATTGCCCACATTTTTCCATAACCCACCGTGGAAAAGGGTTGAATCGCAGTGAATCGCGATGATGCCAAAACCGTTGGAGAATAAAGGAAAACCGCCATCTCTGGCGGTTTCCAAAAGTGCCTCCAGCGGGACTCGAACCCGCAATCCGAAGAGGTCGATTTTAAGTCGACTGCGTATACCGATTTCGCCATGGAGGCTTTGCGCCGGCCAGAAGAAAAAGCCGACGCCAAGCTATTATGCCACGTCAGCGCGCAGCAAGCAATCTCTTGCCGTAATCCAGCACGATGCCGTCCAACAGACCATGCTCGCTGGCCATGAAGGAGTCGATGCGCTGGCCATGATCCTCATATGCGGCTTCAGACACCTTGGCAAGCACACGGTTCCACACCAATGCGCCGCCGCCGACCACATCGACGCGTCCGGGATGAATGGTCTTGTAGGTCAGACGCTCCTCACGAAGCATGTGCAGGAACCGGTTGTCAACGGCATAGGCATCTTCCAGCGTGCAGCGTGCGCCGTCCACGGCGGTGTGGTCGTATTCCGTCAATCCCATAGCCAATGCGGTCATGGTGGTGACCGTTCCGGACACGCCGATGATGGTGTGGGTCTTGCCGGCGGGAACGGTCTTGAACGCCTCGTCGATATGCGCGTCGATATCCGCGACCGCCTCGGCGATCTGCCCCTCGGTCGGCGGGTCGTTTTTCAGATGACGCTCCGTCATACGGACAGACCCGATATTCATGGAGAACGCGGCCTGCACCTGCGTGCTCGGATGGGTGACGCCGTCGCCTCCCAGCACCAGTTCGGTGGAACCTCCGCCCAAATCGACCACCAGATAGGGGGCCTCGACCTCGCGATGGACAATGCTGGTGGCACCAAGGAAGCTTAAATCCGCTTCCTCCGTGCCTGGAATGACTTCGGGACGCACGCCCAAGATCTTCTCGATGTTGTCTTCGAATTCCTCACGGTTCTCGGCATCACGGGTGGCCGATGTGGCCACGAAGCGGATGCCGTCCACGGGATGTTCGGCAAGCACGCCGGCGAATTCTCGGGCGGCCTCATAGGCGCGCGCCAACGCCTCGTCGGCGAAGCGATGGGTTTTGTCCACGTCCTGACCGAGACGAATCACCCGCAGGATGCGCGGAACGATGTCTTCCACACCGTCCTCGCTCACACGCGAGACTTTCAGACGAATCGAATTCGTGCCGCAATCAATACCGGCAACGGTTACCGACTTCATTACTCCCACCTTCTACTCTTCGTTTTCCACTGCGCAACGGCATACAGCCGGATCGAACTCATGTTTGATGACGGACAGGGCCATATCACCGATGGGGTTGGCGCCCTCACCCATCACCAGCGTCTGGGCCAACAACGCATGCAGGCATTTGACACGCACCGGCATGCCGCCGGCACTGGTGCCTTCGATGTGTTCCTCGCTGTCTTCCAAGGCCAAAGCGATTTCATGGCGGAACGCGAGGTACAGTTCGTGGGCACGTTCGTATCCGGCACGCAGATCCTCGTTTTCGGCCAGCATATCGTTGTATTCCTTCATCTTGCCTTCGGCTTCGATGTGGGAGATGGCCTTCACCGCTTCGGGCCCGGTCAGATAGCAGGTCGTCGGGAACGGGACACCGCCTGGAAGCAACGGCCGGGTGACCACAGCCAAAGGCCGGCCGCATACGCAACGGGCTCCGACGGCGACCATGCCGCGCGGGTAACGTCCAAGCTGACGCTCCACCACGGCGATATCATGTTCGGTGGCGGGTTGGGCAAGCACTTTGTCCGCCAAACCCTTGGCCTGTTCGATAATCGTCATGTCCATGTCACTCCTGTCCGTCTTCTGACGGCTGCTGACCGTCCTGTTGCGATTGGCCAGTCTGTTGTTGACTGTCCTGTTTGTCTTCTTCGCCGGCATGCTGCGACTGTTTCGTCGAGTCGGCCTTCACGGGATCCGACCGATCCGCCTGCTTGAAGGAATATGCAAGCTCCTTATACCACGGCAGGGCGGTTTTCGGTGATTCGTCGTATGTCGTCCCTTTTTTCGGCTCGCTCTTGCCGGTCACCGCTTCGGGATGCTCGACACGAATCGCCTGTTCGCCGGGGAAGACGAATCCCAAACGATCCCTGGCCTGGGCGGTGACATACGCCTTGTCATCCCATCTTGCGATATCGTTCTCCAGCTCGCGTTTCTGCGCGACCAACGCCGCTTCCTGTTTTTTCAGTCCGTTAAGCTCTGCCAGATTCAACGCATAGGTATGGAATGTCGATGCCAACTGGATGGTTCCCAAAGCCACGATGAACAATGCCACGAAGAACGCGACCGGGCCGGCGCCGCCGCGTTGTGATGGTTTTTTTCGTGCCTTCGAACTCATAGCAACGAAAATACCCGTCGCGTTCGACTTGGAACACGACGGGTATTTCTATGTCAACGCATTCATGATGCGCTGGCTACGCTCACTCGGCGATGTACTTCTTGCAGGCCTTGAAAGCGCTGTAGCCGGCGTACTGAGCGGTGGAGCCGAGCTCCTCCTCAATCTCGAGCAGGCGGTTGTACTTGGCGATACGCTCGCCACGAGCCGGGGCACCGGTCTTGATCTGGCCGGTGTTCTTTGCCACAGCCAGGTCGGAGATGGTGGTGTCCGGGGTCTCGCCGGAACGGTGGGAAACCATGGAGGTGAAGCCGTTCTTGGTGGCCAGCTCGATGGCGTCGAGGGTCTCGGTGACGGTGCCGATCTGGTTGAGCTTGACCAGCAGGGAGTTGGCGGCGCCGAGCTTGATGCCCTTGGCCAGACGTGCCGGGTTGGTGACCAGCAGGTCGTCGCCGACGAACTGCAGGCGATCGCCGAGCTTGGCGGTGATGGCCGCCCAGTCGTCCCAGCCTTCTTCCTGGAACGGATCCTCGATGGAGACGATCGGGTACTCGTTGATGAGGTTCTCGTAGAAGTCGAGCATGTAGCCGGCCTCACGGTCGTCGCCTTCGAAGTGGTACTTGCCGGTCTCCTTGTTGTAGAACTCGGAGGAAGCCACGTCGAGGGAGATGCCGATCTGCTTGCCCGGCTCGTAGCCGGCGGCGGAGATGGCGTCCATGATGTAGTTCAGGGAGTCCTTGTTGGACTTCATCTTCGGAGCGAAGCCGCCCTCGTCGCCGAGGCCGGTGTTCAGGCCCTGCTTCTTCAGGACGTTCTTCAGGGTGTGGTAGACCTCGACGCCAGCCTGCAGAGCCTCGCTGTAGGTGTTGAAGCCGTACGGGGAGATCATGTACTCCTGGATGTCGGTGGCGAAGTCAGCGTGGGCGCCACCGTTCATGATGTTCATGTTCGGGACCGGCAGGATGTGGCCGTTGGTGCCGCCGATGTAGCGGTACAGCGGCTGATCCGCGGACTCGGCGGAAGCGTACAGAGCGGCCAGGGACACGCCGAGGATGGCGTTGGCGCCCAGACGGCCCTTGTTCGCGGTGCCGTCGAGCTCGATCATGGTCTCATCGAGAGCGCGCTGATCGGAAGCGTCCATGCCGATGACCTTCGGAGCGATCTCCTCGTTCACGGCCTTGACGGCGTTGAGCACACCCTTGCCCTGGTAAACGGACTTGTCGCCATCGCGACGCTCCCAAGCCTCGGCTTCGCCGGTGGAAGCACCGGACGGAACGAGGCCCAGGCCCTGAGCACCGTCATCGGTGTCAAGAACGACCTCGACGGTCGGGTTGCCGCGGGAATCGAGAATCTGACGCGCGTAAACGCTTTCAATTACTGCCACAACTACTCCTTATAAACGTTAGGTTGTGATGACAATGCCAAGAATAGTGCGATTTATGGACGTATGCCAAACTTTGCCCGCATGTTCCATGTGAACGCTCACACTCTTTTTTGCATCCCATTGTCATTGACTCGGTGTCGGTTTCCAGTCCAGATCGTCAAGCAATTGACTGGTCCATCCGACCACTTCGTCCGAACTCATCGGCTTGGAACCAAGCGAGCCTGCGAATGGAGCCGGTACCAGATACGTCTTGGTCAACGGCCGGTACTGGATGCCTTTGTAGATTCTGGCCATGCGCATCTGCGCGGATTCACGCGGCTCGAACTTCGACACGCGCACGTTGCGTCCTTGCGCGATGATCTCGGAAATGCCGAGCTTGCGAGCCTTGAACCGCAACCGCGCCACGTCGAACAGCGCTTCGAAATCGACGGGCGGCTTGCCGTAACGATCGGTGAGTTCGTCGCGCAGCTCGTCGAGATCGTCTTCGGTGCGTGCGGAGGCGAGTTTCTGGTACGCTTCCAATCGCAGTTTGTCCGAATCGATGTAGTCGACGGGAATGGACGCCTCGATCGGCAGGTCGATGGTGACGGCAACCGATTCCTTGCGTTCCGGCTCCTTGTACTGTTCGACCGCTTCGGACACCATACGCACGTACAGGTCGAAGCCGACGCCTTCGATATGGCCGCTCTGCTCGTCTCCCAGCAGATTGCCGGTGCCGCGCAATTCGAGATCCTTCATGGCTACGTCGAAACCAGAGCCGAGCGCGGTGTTCTGCGCGATGGTGGCGAGCCTGTCATGCGATTGCTGGGTCATCGGCTTGGTCGGATCGTACAGGAAGTACGCGTACGCGCGCTCACGTCCACGGCCGACGCGGCCACGCAGCTGATGCAATTGGCTCAAGCCGAAGCGGTCGGCATGGTCGACGATCAGCGTGTTGGCGTTGGAGATATCAAGGCCGGTTTCGATGATGGTGGTGCATACCAGCACGTCGATGTCGCGATGCCAGAAGTCGCGGATCACACCGTCAAGCTGTTTCTCCCCCATCTTGCCGTGGGCTATGCCGACATGCGATTCGGGTACGAGCTCGTGGATTTTCGCCGCGACGGAGGAGATGTCCTGCACGCGATTGTGCACGTAGAACACCTGCCCACCACGCAACAGCTCGCGCCGGATGGCGGCGGTGACCTGCGCGTCCTCGTAAGCGCCGACGTAGGTGAGCACCGGCAGACGATCCTCCGGCGGCGTGGCCAGCGTGGACATTTCGCGGATACCGGTGACAGCCATTTCCAACGTGCGCGGGATAGGCGTTGCCGACAGGCTCAGCACGTCCACATTGGTGCGCAACGCCTTGAGCGTCTCCTTGTGCTCGACGCCGAAACGCTGTTCCTCGTCGATGATGACGAGTCCCAGATCCTTGAACTTGATCTTCGGATTGAGCAGCTTGTGCGTGCCGATGACCACATCCACGGAACCGTCTTCAAGCCCCTTGACGGTCTCGTTAATCTCCTTGGTGGTCTGGAATCGGCTCATGGCAGCCACGTTCACGGGGAAGCCTTCGAAACGTTCGGTGAAAGTCTCGAAATGCTGTTGCACGAGCAGTGTGGTCGGCACGAGCACGGCCACCTGCTTGGAATCCTGCACCGCCTTGAACGCGGCGCGCACCGCGATTTCGGTTTTGCCAAAGCCCACATCGCCGCAGATCAGACGGTCCATCGGAATGGGTTTCTCCATATCCGACTTGACCTCGTCGATGGTGGTGAGCTGGTCGGCCGTCTCCTGATAGGGGAAAGCGTCCTCCAGCTCCTTCTGCCACGGCGTGTCCTTGCTGAAGGCATAGCCTTTCGTACGCTGGCGTGCCGAGTAGAGCTTGACCAGATCCTCGGCGATCTCATGCACATGCTTGCGCGCCTTGGCTTTGGTGGCGGCCCAGTCGGAACCGCCCAGCTTGTTGAGTTTCGGCGTTTCGGCGCCGATGTATTTGCTGACCTGGTCGAGCTGGTCGGTGGGGATGAACAGTTTGTCCGCCGGCGCGCCTCGTTTGCTGGGAGCGTATTCGATGACCAGGTATTCTCGGGTGGTCTGGTTTTCGCCTTTGCCGATGGCGCGTTGGCGCATCTCGACGAACCGGCCGATGCCATGCTGTTCGTGCACGACGTAATCGCCCGTTTTGAGTTCCATCAGGTCGATGGCCTTGCGGCGGCGTTTCGGCGTTTTCGCCTGTCCTGCGGCGGATGTGCGGCCGGTCAGGTCACGTTCGGTGAGCAGGGCGATTTTCGCGGCGTCGTCCACGAAACCGTCGATGGCGCGCGATCGGACGCAATCGAAATTCGCGATGCCGGTTTCGTTGATCGCACGCTTCAGTCGGGTGAGTGTGCCTTGGGCCGCGGCCGTGATCGTCACCGCATAGCCGGCGTCGAGCAGTCCTTCGATGCCGGAGGCCGCTTTGTTTTCGTCACCGCGGTATTCACCGGGTTTGGTGGCATCAAGTTGGATGTGGCCTTCCCAGGTGGCGTCGACGCCGAAGCTGGTGAGTTTCCACACGTCATGTTTGGAGAAGACGAGTGCGGAGATGGTTTCCTCGAAATCGTAGAAATTCGCCTGGTCGAAGGTGATCGGCGCTCCGGCGCCATGTCCGGATGCGGCGACGTGCCAGCTTGCGGCAAGGAATTCGTTGGCGGTTTTCGCCAGATCGTCGGCGGCGCGACGAAGTTTTTCCGGGTCGGACAGCATGACCAGCGCATGCTTGGGCAGCATGCCCTGCACCGGTTCCATATCGTCGACCAGCGCGGGCAGCAGCGATTCCATGCCTTCCACCGGGATGGCGTTGGCGATGGATTCGAGCATGTCCTCGGCGTTGGGAATGGAGCCGATCAGCGATTTCGCACGTTGGCGAATCTGGTCGGTCAACTGCAGTTCACGGCATGGCGTGGCCCATACGGTGGAAATATCCTTACCGTAGGTGCGCTGGTCGGATGCGTGGAATTCACGTATGGTGTCGATCTCGTCGCCGAAGAATTCGATACGCACCGGATGCGGCAGAGTGGGCGGAAAAACGTCGATGATGCCACCGCGGACGGCGAATTCGCCACGGTCCATCACCAAGTCGACGCGCGTGTACGCGTTTTCCACCAGTTTGCGGGATGCTTCGTCAAGAGGCAGTTCCTCGCCTTGGGAGAACACGAGTGGTTCGACGTCCCCCAAGCCTGCGACCACCGGTTGGATGAGGGAGCGCACCGGCATGACCAGAATGCGGATGGGGCCGAACAGCGTGCTGCCCTCTTCGGGATGCTTCAGCCTGCGGAACACCGCCATGCGGCTTGCCACAGTGTCCGCGCGTGGTGAAAGCCGTTCATGGGGAAGGGTCTCCCATGCTTCAAGCTGCGCCACATCGTTTGGGTCTCCGTCATACCAGGAACGGATGGACTCCACGGCTTCCTCCGCTTCGCGGCTGGAGGCGACGACGAGCACGACCGGCTGTTTGCCCGCAGCGCCGGCTGCGAGCGCCGGGCGTAGGCCGTCCGGCACACCGACGGTGATGCTGGGGTCGATGTCTGATTCCGGTTCTTCGATTTCCCCGGCGATGAGCGCGCGGAAATCGTCATCGGTTTCCAGCACGTCGAGGATGCCGGCAAGCGAACCTGCGGTCGGCAGTTGCGGTGGTTGCGCCGGAGACGTCGGTTCAGCGGCCATTGAATCGCTCCTGGGCTTTGGCGAGACCGTCGAAGATGATGGTTTCGGCCGCGTCGGCACCGTCGGCGAGGAATTCGGGGAGCTGCTTGCGTTGGTCCGGTCCGAAGCCGCCCAGCACCCAGTTCACGGTGTTGTCGTGCGCGTGGGCTCCGCGTTGGGCGTGGCCGACGCCCATGCGCACGCGCGCGTATTTCGGGGTGCCGAGCGAACGGTCGATGGATTTGATGCCGTTGTGCCCGCCTGCGGAGCCGCCGGCTTTGACTTTGATTCTGCCGAAGTCGAGGTCCATGTCGTCGTGGATAACCACGATATGGTCCGGTTCGATCTGGTAGTAGGCGCTGATGGAGGCGACCGCGTTGCCGGATTCGTTCATGTAGGTGAGTGGCTTGGCGAGGAAGAATTTGACGTTGCGGACGGATAGGTTCATCACGCCTTTGCCGAGCATGGCGAGTCCCTTGTGGTCGGAGAAGTTGACGGACCAGCGTTCGGCCAGCACGTCGGCGGTCATGAAGCCCATGTTGTGGCGGGTGCCCTCATATTTGGAGCCGGGGTTGCCCAGTCCTGCGATCAGCCAGAAATCAGATGCCATAATAATCGTCCATTCCTCTGTGTTCTTGCGTGCTCTCGTCTTGTTTAACCGCACAGATTCTACTGTCAGGTGCTTACAGGTCGAGATGCCAGTAGCTCATGTCGCGCATGGTTCCGGTGGAGTCGGTGGCGGCTTGGGGCATGAGTCCGAATTGGGTGAATCCGAAATGTTTCATCAGTGCGATGGATCCGCGGTTGTCGGCGAAGATGATGCCGCAGGCTTTGCGCATGTGGCGGTTTCGGCATTCGTCAAGCAGTTTGGCCAGTGTGAAGGTGCCCGCTCCCCTGCCCTGCCATTCGGGGGCGATGTAGTAGGCGAGGTCGGTGACGCCGTCGTAGCCGGCGCGGTCGTAGAACACGGACAGCGCGGAGAAGCCGATGATCCGTTCGCCGCCTTCCGTGGCTGCATCCGTGGCAGGCGCGGTGGTGACGAACACCGCATATGGATCGTGGTGCGATTCCACCCATGCCTTGCGTTGCGCGTAGGTACGTGGCGTGGTGTCGGCGGACGAGCCGCCGCGGATGACTGCCGCGTTGTAGATGTCGGTGATCGCTTGGATATCGTCTTGCGTCGCGATGCGGAAAGAATAGTCGGCCATGCGCCCAGCATACCCGGCGGCGAACGACAACAGGGGCCGGTTCCTTTGGAAGGAGCCGGCCCCTGCGTATTTCATGAAGGGAATCGGACGGGAATCACTGTTCGAGTTCGATGGCCTTGTTCAGTGCTTCCTGAAGCTGCTTCTGAGCGTCGCCGTAGGCGGACCAATCGCCCTTCTTCATGGCGGCATCGGAATCCTTCATGGCCTGTGCGGCATCGGCGAGTGCCTTCTTCAGGTCGGCGCTCATCGTGCCGGACGAATCGCCATTATTGCCGCCGGTCTTACCGTCGGTATTGGATGGCGTGTCCTGCTTGCCGTCAGTGTTGGTCTTGCCATCGGCGGAATCGTCGTTCTTAGCATCCTGCTTGTCATCGGTGGTGTCGCCCACGTTTTCGGCGTCGCCTGCGGACGCGCCGGAATCGCCGCCGAACACCTGGTCGAGAGCCTCGTCCAGCGTGTCGGCGAAGCCGACCTGGTCGCCGAATGCGACGAGCACCTTCTTCAGCAGCGGGAAGCTGGTGGAGCCGGACGATTTGACGTACACCGGCTGCACGTAGACCAGGCCTCCGCCGAGAGGCAGGGTGAGCAGGTTGCCGCGCTGCACATTGGTCGAGCCGGATTCGAGCAGGTTGAGTTCCTTCGACACGTCGGCGGACGCGTTGAAGTTGTTCTGCGCCTGGCCGGGGCCCGGCACGTTGGAATCCTTCGGCAGTTCCTGCAATCGTATGGTGCCGTAGCTCGAGCCGATTTTGCCTTTCTCGTGGCCCGCGTCGGAATCGACCGACAGGAAGCCGGTCAGGATTTCCCTGGTGGACGAGCCTGCGGGAATGTACGACGAGGTCAGCGAGAACACCGGTTCGCTGGAGCCGCCGGTCTGCAGCGTCAGATAGTACGGCGGCTGCAGGATGTCTCGCTGTTGCGCCTGCTGCGATTCGGTCGGGTCGACGGGGGTCTGCCAGAAATCCTCTCCGGAGAAGAACTGGTTGGCGCTGGACACGTGGTATTTGGCCAGCAGTTCGCGCTGCACCTTGAACAGGCTTTCCGGATAACGCATGTGGCTCATCAGGTCGCCGGAGATTTCCGACAGCTGGTGGTACTGGCCGGGGAAGATCTTCTCCCAGGCTTTGATGACCGGGTCGGACTGGTCCCATACATACAGGTCCACGGAACCGTCGTATGCGTCCACGGTGGCTTTCACGGAATTGCGGATGTAGTTGGCGTTCTTCGAGTTCAGGCTGCTTACCGTGTCGGAGGATTCCGTGGTGGAGTCCTTGGTGGCCTCGCCCAAGTCGGTCATCTGAGAGTATGGGTAGGCGTCCGAAGTGGTGTAGCCGTCCACGATCCACTTGACCCGTCCGTCCACCACGGCCGGGTATACGCGGCCGTCAAGCGTCAGATACGGCGCGACTTTGGCCACACGTTCCTTCGGGGAACGGTCGTAGAGAATCTGCGAATTGGAGTTCACACGGTTGGAGAACAGGATCTGGTCGGAGCCGAAGCGGATGGCGTACAGCAGTCTGGAGAAGATGTTGCCGATCTTCGGACCGCCATCGCCCTTGAAGGTGTTGGTGGCGCCTTCCGAACCGGTCGGATAGTCGAATTCCCAGGATTTGGTGCCTTCCGGAGCGCCTACGATCGAATATTCGGTGGCGTTCGGAGAGAAGTAGATGCGCGGCTCGTACTTTTCGGAATCGGTGAGCTTGCCTTGGGTGGGAATGCTCGCTTCGAAGAACTTCGGCTGGCCGTCGGCGGTCACCTTGTTGCCGTAGGCGGCCACAACGCCATAGCCGTGCGTGTACACGGTGTGGTCGTTGACCCAGTTGCGGTTGTCGAGACCGTCCAGATCGAGTTCGCGCGCGGCGATCACCGTGTCCTGGCTGACGCCGTCGATGTCGTACTTGTCGACGGCCAGCGTGTCGGCGAACGTGTAGTACTGCTTGGACTGCTGCAGCTGTTTGAACGTCGGGGAGATGATCTGCGGGTCGAGCAGGCGGATCTGAGCGGTGGATTCCGCGGAATCGGCCAATGCGCCTTCCTCGCCTTCGGTGGTGGCCTTGTACTGTTCGGCCTTCACCTTGTCCAAACCGTACGCGGCGCGGGTGGCGTCGATGTTGCGCTGGATATAGGTGGATTCCATTTCCTGCGCGTTCGGATTGACGCGGAAGCGCTGCAGCAGCACCGGCCAGGCCACGGTAAGCACCAGGCTCACCACGATGGCGGAGGCGATGGCCACGGTCGGCACCTTCCACGCCTTGAGCGCTTCGGAAGCACGTGCCGCGATGGGTGCGGAACCTTCCAACGTATGGGATTTCATAATCCACAGGCCCAGTATCACGCCAAGGATGGCGGTGATGGCGGCCATGATGAACGTGACGGGGATGGTGGCGTTCACCGTGGTGTAGGTGGCACCGGTGATTCTGCTGCCTTCCTCGGTCAGGTGCGAGAACACGCCCAGAACCTGATTGGCGGCCCAGGCGAACATGTTGAGCATCAGCCAGATGCCGATCTGGCGGCGGGCGCGTTTGGTGATGCGGAACAGGCCATGGCCGTTCACCGGCATGGTGATGCGGATGCCGCCCATAAGCACGTGGGTGACGATGGAGAAGATGATGCCAGCGAGCAGCAACAGCGAGACAGCGGACATGATGAGTTTCAGTCCGGGCAGCACGAACACGTAGAAGCCGTTGTCGATGCCGAACTGCGGATCCTTGGTGCCGAAGCTTTGCGAGTTGAACATGAGCAGGATTTCGGACCAGTTCGCGTTGAACTGGGAGCCGAACACCAGTCCGACAATCAGGGAGATGACCACGGCGATGCGTCGAGCGCTCTTGGAGCTCACGCTCTTGCCGATTTCGATGGTGTCGCCGTTCACGCGGATGGTGGAGCCGTCCGCAGCGTCGGGACGCGCCCATATCGCCAGCGTGGCGGAGATGAAGCCGACTGCGGCGATGAGCACCGCGTACGCCAGCCAGAGGCCGACCCTGGTGCCCAGCTGCGTCCAAATCACGCTTTGGAAGCCGAGCTGGCTATACCACATGACATCGGTGACGAACTGCGCGAGCGCGAAGAACAGTCCGATGACGATGGCGAGCGCCAGCACCACGCCGATGAAGATCTTGCTGCCGTTCGACGGTTTGCGCGGACGGTTCGGCTTGCTGGTGATGCGGGGGCCCGAAGGTCGTTTCGGGGGAACGTTCGACGATGGTTGCGGACCGTCCCCTCCGTCGGTTTCGACGTTGAGGATGATCGGATCGTCGTTGCTGGGTTTGCGCGGATTCTGCCTGCCGGCACGGTTCGAGCCGCCTTCGGGATCGAACATGGGACCAAACATATCAAAGAAAGACATGCTAATAGCCTAGCGGCAGGCGAGGAACGCCGTTAAGCCGCCAGCCGAACGGATCTGGCCGTGGGCTGAATCGGCTGTTCCGTGGCATGTCCGTATGAAGGGAACATATGGGGAATGCCGGCATGCCATAATGGCGGTATGAAGAAGGCTCATGGGTTTTTCACACGATTGGTGGCTGCCTGCTGCGTGGCGATGCTGCCGATCACGTTGGCCGCATGTTCCGGCGACGCTTCCCCATCGGACGCCGCCACCGCAGCTTTTTCCACTCGCCGGCCGACGGTCACGCATGATTCCCTCGACAAGGCGCAAGTGCCGTCCGTCCGCGACGATTCGCCGCATGCCAAGGCGGTGCGGGCCGTGGAGCCCATGAGTGTCGAGGAACGGGTCGGGCAGCTGGTTATGGCGCCATTGTTCGCTGGTTCCGATCCGTCATCGTTGTATGACCTCATCGCGAACAGGCATGTTGGTTCGGTCTTGATCATCGGCAACTGGAATTCGGGGACCGCCGGGGTCGCGTCCGCCACATCCACGCTGCAATCGTATGCTCCGGGCGACAACCAGCTGTTGATGTCCACCGATCAGGAGGGTGGTCTGGTCCAGCATCTCAAGGGGGCCGGGTTCGATACCATGCCTTCGGCCACCCAGCAGGGCGCAATGGATGTCAGCCAGTTGAGGCAATCGGCATCCGCATGGGGCACGCAGCTCAAGGCTGCCGGCATCAATGTCGATCTGGCACCCGTCGTCGGCACGGTGACCGTGGACCGTTCGTCGAACGCCCCGATTGGCGCGCTGTACCGTGATTTCGGTCTTGATCCGGCCGGCAATGCGGACCATGCGAAGGCGTTCATACAGGGCATGTCCGATTCGGGGGTAGGCAGCGCCATCAAACATTATCCGGGTTTGGGATCGGTGACCGGCAATACCGATTTCACCGCGAACGGCATCCTCGACACCACCACCACGTTGGATGGTCCGGAAATCAGCGCGTTCAACAGCACGTTGGAGGCAAGCCCTTCGATGGTGATGATGTCTTTGGCCACATATCAGGCGATCGATCCGAATAATCCGGCCGTGTTCTCATCAACGCTGGTCACCGGCTATCTGCGCGGGAAAATCGGCTTCCAAGGCGTCGTCACTTCCGATTCCCTGTCCGCAACGGCTTTGAGTGGCGTGCAGCCGAGTGATTTGGGTGTGCGGCTGGTCGAAGCCGGCGGCGATTTGGCATGTATCGGCGCCTCTTCCTACGTGCAACCGGTGTTGGACGGATTGAACGCCAAAGCGGCCGGCGATGCGACGTTCGCGCGGAAGGTGCAGCAATCCGCCATTCGTGTGATGACGCTCAAATACGAGATGGGGCTCGCCAGGTAATCGCAATGCCAAGCACAGGCGGAAGCCGTCTTAAGAGAAAACCAGCTGTACCAGCAGCATATAGACGGCGGTGCCGCCGGCGATCGACAGCAGCATGTTCCTTTTCCATATGTGCAGCAGGGCGATTGCGATAATCGCCAACAATTCGGGAATGCCGTGGCTGCCTGACGTCAGGCGCACTCCTTTGAGCGAGTACACGACAAGCAGGCCTGTCATGGCATACGGCAGGACGGTGCCCAAGTAGGTGATGAAACGCGGCGGTTCCTTCGATTCGGGGAACAGCAGGAACGGCAGGAAACGTGTCAGCATGGTGCCGAGCATCGCCATGATGATGGTGATGACGCCTTGCCACGTGGTCATGATCATCATGCGTTCGTCTCCTTGTCCGCGTTGTTCGTTTCGTTCTCCCCGTCCGTCTTGTCGATCTTCAGGTCGTCCAGGTATGGCCGCAGCAGAATGAACATGACGAGCATGGCGACCAGGGATGGGATCATGAAATTGTCGGCGCCGAACACCCCCAGACAGATCGCGGGCACCGCTATGCCGGTAAGCGCGGCCATGTGGCTTTTGCGTTTCGTGGTCAGCCATTGATCCACGAAAATGACGGCGAACATGGCGGTCATGATGAAGTCGAGACCGGAGGTGTTGAAGGTGATGCGTTCTCCGAGAAGGCCGCCAAGCGTGGCGCCGGCCACCCATGATGACTGGTTGAGCAGGCCGACGAAGAAGTAGAACCATCCGCGATCGACGTCGGCCGCAATGATGGTGCCGTTGTCGATGGCGAAGGTCTCGTCGCACAACGAGAAAATGAGATACGGCTTCTTGGCGCCCATGTTCTTGAACCGGCCGAGCATGGAGATGCCGTAGAACAGATGACGGGTGCCGAGCATGACGGCCAGCATGAACGTGACGAACGGGTTGAACGCGGACACCAGCAGATTCACGGTGACGAATTCCATGGAACCGGTGAAGATGAACGCGCTCATGCACATGGGCCACAGGAACGAAAAGCCGCGCGTGCCCATCAGCACGCCGTACGACAACGCCAGAAGGAAAAAGCTGATGCAGACCGGCGACGTCCGCGGCAATGCCGTTCTGAACGCCTTGCCCATGACGGCGTTCCTGTTCTGCGTCCGCACCATTAAATATCAGCTCTTCTTCCGTCCGTTCCCATGCTTCTCTTCTCATGCCTTCTCTTGCCGCGCCCTGATATACCCCGACGCGCCACAACGACGGCCAACATACTATCGCCGACCCCGACAAACCATGCGCAACCGTATCGACGCGTGGACATCGACGAATTACGTACAAAGCATGCGCGGCGAGATTATCATGCTGCATACTGGAACGTAACGAAAAACCTTTGGACAAGGAGCATGAATGAAGACACTGGTACTGGTATTCCACCCGCATCTGGAGAAATCGCAGGTCAACCGCAAGCTCATGGACGCCGCCAACGAGACCGGCGACGTGACCGTGGTGGACGAGTACGCCGCATATCCCGACTTCAAAATCAACGTCGAACATGAGCAGGAGCTCATCGAAACGCATGACCGCATCGTGCTGCAGTTCCCGTTCTACTGGTACAGCTCCCCCGCGCTGCTCAAGCAGTGGGAGGATGACGTGATCAAGGCCGGCTGGGCCTACGGCGGCGGGCGGGCGCTCGAAGGCAAGGAGTTCATGTTGGCCGTGTCCACCGGCTCTCCGGCGGACTCCTACACGCGTGAAGGCAGCCATGTGCGCACCATGGAGGAGCTGCTTTCCCCGTTCGAGACCACGTTCCGTCATACGCATGCCACATATCTGAAGCCGTTCCTCATCCAAGGCGTCGCCACGTCCACCGATGAGCAGATCGACGCCGCCGTGGCGAAGTATCCGGCAGCGCTGATCGGCTGATTTCTCTGCCTGTTTCGGCGCGCATTTCCCGATTTTCCGCAGGGAGCCGTGTTCGTTCCAGACGAACGTGGCTCCCTGTTTGACTTCAAGTACTTGAAGTTCCTATTCTCTTCCAACAGAGCATGAAGGAGCATACGGTGAATAACACTCCAGATACATTTACATCCGCTGCGGAGCAGGACATGTCCGAAACCCGCCAGGCGTTCCTCACCGGCGAGCGCGCGGAGTTCTTCGCGCATGACCGCCGGTACGTCGATACGATTTTCGACGATGGCGAATCGCCGTTGAAGCATGCCCATGACATCGAACTGAGGTCGAGCTCGTTCAAATGGAAGTATCCGCTGTGGTATTGCTCGGATATCGATGCGAAGGACTGCACGTGGTTTGAGATGGCACGTGCGGGCGTATGGTACACGGACCATATCACGGTGGAGGATTCGACGATCGAGGCGCCGAAGAATTTCCGCCGCTGCCATGACGTGACGTTACGCAACGTGGATTTCGTCAACGCCGAGGAGACGTTGTGGGCCTGTTCCGGCGTGACGTTGGACAATGTGAGCGCGCATGGCGACTATCTGGCGATGAATTGCGCGGATGTGAAAGCCGACAACCTACGTTTGGTGGGCAATTATCCGTTCGATGGCGCAAGGAACGTGGAGATTTCCAATTCCCGTCTGATTTCGAAGGATTGTTTCTGGAACTGCGAGAACGTGACGGTGCGCGATTCGTTCATTTCCGGCGAGTATCTGGCGTGGAACTCGCGTAACGTGACGTTCGAGCATTGCACGATCGAAAGCCTGCAGGGCCTGTGCTACGTGGACCATCTGGCGTTGCGTGACTGCCGGCTCGTCAATACGACGCTCGCGTTCGAATATTCCTCCGTCGATGCCCACGTGCGCGGCACGATCGACAGCGTGTTCAATCCTTCGTCCGGCACGATTCGCGCCGACCATATCAACGAGCTGACGCTCGATCCGGCGAAAATCGATCCGACGGCCACGACGATCGTGACAGCCGACGCCGCATAACAGTAGGTAGGATTGGCGGTATGACTTACGATTTCGATACTCCGATCGACCGTTCCGGCACGTACTCGCTCAAATGGGAGGAGGCTGGCGACGCGCTGCCCATGTGGGTGGCGGATATGGATTTCCAGACCGCGCCCGTAATCCGCGAGGCGTTGCGTCGGCGCGTCGAGCATGGCGTTTTCGGCTATTCGATCGTGCCGCCAGAATGGAATCAGGCGTACGTGGATTGGTGGGGACGCCGTCATGGGCTTGCCATCGACCCGGACTCGCTGGTGTTCTGCACCGGTGTGGTGCCGGCGATCTCCAGCATGGTCAGGAAACTCACCACGCCGAACGAGAACGTCGTGATCATGACGCCGGTCTACAACATCTTCTTCAATTCGATTCTCAACAATGGCTGCCGTGTGCTTGAATCGCCGCTCGCCTATGACGGCGAAGGACATTACGAGATCGATTGGGCTGATTTCGAAACGAAACTCGCCGACCCGCAGACCACGCTGATGATTCTGTGCAACCCGCATAATCCGATCGACCGTATTTGGGATTGTGAGACTTTGGAACGTATCGGCGAACTGTGCTGGAAGCATCATGTGACGGTGGTCAGCGATGAGATCCACTGCGATCTGACCGATCCGGGTTTCGATTACGTGCCGTTCGCCTCGGTGGGCGAGCATTGCGCGATGAATTCGGTGACCTGCATGGCTCCGACCAAAACGTTCAACATCGCAGGGCTGAATTCCGCGGCCGTGATGATTCCGAATCCGGTGCTGCGTCATAAGGTGTGGCGAGCTTTGAACACCGATGAGGTGGCGGAGCCGAACGCCTTCGCCATGGACGCCACCCTGGCCGCGTTCAACGAGGGCGAACCGTGGCTGAACGAACTGCGCGCTTATCTGGCCGGCAACAAGGCGACCGCGCGTGCGATGTTCGACAAATACAACGCTTCGGTGCCGGCCGACCGGCGCATCATCATGGTCGAAGGACATGCCACCTACCTGTTGTGGGTCGACTGTTCGGCCATCACGCATGACACGGATGCGTTGTGCGATTATCTCAAACGCGAGCATAAGGTGATGTTCTCCGAGGGTTCCGAATATGGTGGCAACGGTCATGATTTCGTGCGTATCAACGTGGCCTGTCCGCGTGCACGCATGATCGAGGGTCTTGCACGGTTCATCGACGGTCTGCTCGCGTATCGAGCACAATCGTTTCCAAAGATGGACTGATAAACCCTTGGACTGACGCATGACGGATGCGGCAACGGCCTCTTCAAGGACCATGAAAGGACGCAACATGGTGGTGGTGTTTTTCTCCCGCGCCGGCGAAAACTACGAAGTGGGCGAGGTGACGGTCGGCAATACCGCGAAGCTTGCCCAAGAGGTGGCCCGGCGGACCGATTCGCCGATGATTGAAATCACACGTACCGAACCTTATCCGGAACGGTACGCCGCGACCTCAGAAATGGTGCAGGAGGAGCAGCGTGTCAACGCGCGTCCGCTGTTCACGCTCAGCGGCGATGTCGATGCGCTCGATTCGTCCGATACCGTGTTCCTTGGCTATCCGATTTGGTGCGGCGATATGCCGATGCCCGTGTACGCTTTTCTGGAAAGCCGCGACTGGTCCGGCAAAACCATTTATCCGTTCTGCACGCACGGCGGCAGCGGGCTTGGACGGACTCCGGAACGTATCACCGCAATCACCAAGACGACGGTGAAGCCGGGGCTTGCGGTCATGGGGACCGACGCACAGAACAACGCAAGTAAAGCCGCCGAAGCCGTCAGCGGGTGGATCGCCAAATCCGGTCTATAGATTCGCAATCCACATCCGTCCGTTCCGTCTGCTTCAGCACGCCTTCGAGTTGGAGCAGACGGATTTTGGTTTCAATGCCTCCCGCATAACCGGTGAGACTGCCGTCAGCGCCGACGACCCGATGGCAGGGCACGATAAGCGCGATCGGATTGTGGTGCACCGCTCCCCCGATGGCGCGTGCGGATACCCTACGCCCGTCCGCACGTTTCAACTCCAATCGACGTGCGAGTCCGCCGTATGAAACCGTTTCGCCGTATGGCACTTTCCGCAGCAATGCCCATGCTTCCTTGCGGAACGGCGTGCCTTCCAGCCGCAACGGCACTTCGGTCCGAGGTATGCAACCTGCAAAGTATTCCTCCAGCCATCGTTTCGCGGCGCCAATCGTCGGCGAATCACCCAAAACCGCGGAATCATCGTCCGCATAGCCTGGCTGCCAATCGAACCACAGGCCGAGCAATGCCGTTTCGTCGGCGATCAGCGTGATGCCGCCAAGCGGCGAATCGTAATGCGACTTTGTTTTCACCACTGTCCTCCATCCCTCCACAAAACACCTATCTCGCCTATGGATGGCGGATTTCGTCTTTCGACACATGTTATCTCGCTTATAGATGGCGGACGGCAAAGTGAAAAGCCGCGCTTTTTACCCCCATACGCTATCTCAGGGGGTATAAGTCGAAAAACATCCGCCATCTATAGTGGAGATAGCATCAGGCAGACCCGCAAATCCGCCATTCATAGGCGAGATAGGACCAAAACGAAGGAGTTGGCATGGGATACGCACTCATCACGGGAGCGTCCGGCGGCATCGGACGCGAACTGGCGGCGCTGTTCGCAGCGGACGGACATGACCTGGTGATCACCGCCCGCAGCCAGGAACGGCTTGACATGATAAAAACCAAGCTCGAGCAGCGTTTTGGCGTGCATGTGGTGACGTTCGCCATAGATCTGAGCGAAGCCAACGCACCGAAGAAACTCCATGATTTCACCACATCACAAGGTATTGCGGTCGACCATCTCGTTAATAACGCAGGCTTCGCTGACTGGACGGATTTTCTCGACGCCGACTGGAACCGGCAAAACGAGATGATGCAGCTCAACATGCATGCGCTCGCTGAGTTGACGTATCGGTATGGCCGAGACATGCGCGCCAACGGGCATGGCAGGATTTTGAATATTTCGTCCGTCGCCTCGATGATGGCAGGCCCATACATGGCGATGTATTTCGCGTCGAAGGCATTCGTGCGCTCGCTATCCGAGGCCGTGGCCCACGAATTGCGCGGCACGGGCGTGACGGTGACCTGCGTATGTCCCGGTCCGACCACGACCGGCTTTCAGAAGGCTGCGAATATGAGTGGCCGCAACTTCTTCACCATGACCAAACCGGCCACCGCACGTCAGCTTGCCACGTACGCCTACCGCAGGATGATGCGCGGCTCAACCCTCGCCTACCATGGTCCGCTCACCAAGGCGGGCGCGCTCGCGGAACGGGTTCTTCCCCGCGCTCTGACCCGGCGAATCGCCGCGTTCATGAACGGCGGCAAGCCGCACACGCTTAAGGTTTAACGGCAAATCGCTTGGACGGACGGTAGCAGAGCAGAGCGATGCCGATGAGTACGGCGGTTGCGGCGAGGCTGATCGGGTAGACGATCATGATGGCCTCGAACGTGCGATGCGCGGGGAACACGAACGCGATCCAGGTGATGCGCACGCCGACCACGCCGATTACGGTGAGCAGCGCCGGCACCAGTGAGATGCCGAAGCCGCGCAGATATCCGGACATGACCTCGTACAGCATGCTGAACGTGTAGGCGGAGAACACCATGACGAGTCTGGTGTAGCCGACGGAAATGACCTCCGGTGTCGCATCGAACAACGCCAGCAGACTATGGCCGAAGAACAGCACGACGGCGATGGTGACCGCGGTGGCGATGAAATCCTCCAGAATGCAGATGCCAAGCACGCGCTTGCAGCGTCCGATCCGTTTGGCTCCATAGTTTTGCCCGGTGAAGGTGGCGCAGGCCTGGCTGAACGAGTTGAGCACGTAGTAGGCGATGATTTCGATGTTGAACGCGGCGCTGGAGGCGGCCATGACAACGGTGCCGAGACTGTTGATGGCGGCTTGGATGATGATGTTGGCCACGGCGAACACCGCGCTTTGCACGCCGGCGGGCAGTCCGATGCGCAGAATCTGACGCAGGGTAAACCAGTCGATGCCGAACTCGCGCAAATCAACATGGATGGCTGCGTCAGTATGAACCAGTCGATACAGCAGAATCATGGAGCTGACGACGTTCGCGATGACTGTGGCCGTCGCGACGCCCGAAACACCCCAATGGAACAGTACGACGAAAATCAGTCCCATGGTCACGTTGAGCACGCCGGAAATGGCGAGTACGGCGAGCGGAGCCTGGGTGTCGCCGATGCTGCGGAAGATGGCTGTTTCGAAATTGTATAGCAGGATGACGGGCATGCCGATGAGGTAGATGCGCAGGTATGCGAGCGCCAGGGGGGAACACGTCGGCGGTCACGTTGAGCATGCCGAGAAGCGGTCCGGCGAGCAATTCTCCGATGATGGCGACGATCACGCCGCCGATCAGGGCGGTGACGATGGACGTGTGCACGGCGTTGCGCACCGCTTCGCGGCTGCCTCGTCCGATGGCGTTGGCGATGACGACGTTCGCGCCGAGAGCGATGCCGATGAACAGGTTGAGGATGAGTCCGGTGACGGGCGCGTTGGAGCCGACGGCCGCGACCGCGGCGGTGCCGTCGGATTGGGAGAAGTTGCCGACGATCATGATGCCGGATGCGTTGAAGAGTTGTTCCAGAATGCCGGTCGCCGCCACGGGGAGCGCGAATCGCAGGACTTTCGTCCATATGCGCCCGTGCAGCATGTCTATGCCCTGCTTGTTGTGCACCATGTTTTGCCTCCGCCAGCCGCAGCCGGCTCGTCGTTCGCTTCCGAAGGCATTGTAGTGGCGGCACCAAACGAGGGAACCGCCATGCCGTTTTGTAGGATGCTCTAAAAAAGGGCAATGACGTTTTCGAATTCCCTTTGGTGGCGAGTGGAGCCCGCGCGTTAGTATGAAAGGCATGAGTGAAACCGTTTCAACCGCATCCAACGCGGCCGACGCATGGACGAATCCGCTGCGCGACCCGCGCGATCTGAGACTTCCCCGCATCGCAGGCCCATGCAGCATCGTGATTTTCGGCGTGACCGGCGATCTGTCCCGTAAGAAGCTGCTCCCCGCCATCTACGATCTGGCCAACCGTGGCTTGTTGCCGCCAAGCTTCGGTCTGACAGGCTTCGCACGCCGCGACTGGACCGAGGACCATTTCAAGGACTTCGTCAAGGAGAACGTGCAGGCGCATTGCCGTACGCCGTTCAAGGAATCGACTTGGAAGCAGCTTGCGGCCGGTATCCGTTTCGTACAAGGCACGTTCGATGATCCGAAAGCGTTCGAGCGTCTGTCCGACACGGTCGCCGAGCTTGACCGCGACCGTGGCACGCGCGGCAATCACGCGTTCTACATGTCGGTGCCGCCGCGCGCGTTCCCGCAGGTGTCCCGTCAGCTGGCCGACTGTGGTCTGGCGAAAAGCGACAAGGGCGCTTGGCGTCGTGTGATCATCGAAAAGCCGTTCGGTCATGACCTGGCCAGCGCCAAGGAGCTCGATCGCGTGGTCTCCGAAGTGTTCGACCCGTCGAGCGTGTTCCGCATCGACCATTATCTTGGCAAGGAGACCGTGCAGAACATGCTGGCGTTGCGTTTCGCGAACGCCATGTACGAGCCGATCTGGAACAACAATTACGTCGACCATGTGCAGATCACCATGGCCGAGGACATCGGCGTGGCCGGGCGCGCCGGATACTACGACGGCATCGGCGCCGCACGCGACATCATCCAGAACCATCTGCTGCAGCTTATGGCGTTGACCGCCATGGAGGAGCCCGTCTCCTTCTCCGCCGCCGATCTGACCGCCGAGAAGACCAAGGTGCTCTCCGCCGTGCGCCTGCCCAAGGATCTGGCCGCGCACACCGCGCGAGGCCAGTACGCCGCCGGATGGCAGGGATCGCACGAGGTGGTCGGCTACTTGGACGAGAAGGGCATCGATCCCGAATCCACCACCGAGACCTATGCCGCGATCCGCCTGGACGTCGACACCCGCCGTTGGGCCGGCGTGCCGTTCTATCTGCGTACCGGCAAGCGCCTGGGCAAGCGCGTCACGGAGATCGCCGTGGTGTTCAAACGCGCCCCGCATCTGCCGTTCGAATCGACCGCCACCAAGGAGCTCGGCAAGAACGCCGTCGTGATCCGCGTGCAGCCCGACGAGGGCGTGACCATGCGCTTCGGCGCGAAGGTGCCGGGCGGCACGTCGATGGAGGTGCGCGACGTGTCGATGGACTTCGGCTACGGTCGCTCGTTCACCGAATCCTCCCCTGAGGCATACGAACGCCTGATCCTCGACGTGCTGCTGGGCGACCCGCCGCTGTTCCCCACCACCGAGGAGGTCAACCTTTCGTGGAAGATCCTCGACCCGATCGAGGAGTTCTGGTCGACGCTCGGCCAGCCGCAGCCGTATCGTTCCGGCACGTGGGGGCCGGAGGAGGCCGTTGAAATGCTCGCCCGCGATGGACACCGTTGGAGGATGCCGTGATCATTACCCTGCAAGACACCGAGACCCGCGAGATCTCGGCGAAAATCGACGAACTGCACGAGGAGCGCGGCGAGGCGGCCCTGGGCCGTGTGCTCACCCTGCTCATCTCCACCAACGAGGCCGAGCTCGAGCATGATCTCGAAGTCGCCAACAATGCGAGCCGCGAGCATCCCTGCCGTGTGATCGCGGTCGCCCCGAGCAGCCGCAAGATCAGCCCGGAAGAGGAGCATCCCACCTTCCTTGACGCCGAGATCCGCTTCGGCTCCGACGCCGGTGCGGGCGAGATCATCGTGCTTCGTCCGCGCGGCGGTCTGGTCCGTCACGCCGACACCCTGGTGATCCCGCTGCTCGTGCCTGACGCTCCCGTGGTGGCATGGTGGCCGAACGAGGCGCCCGCGAATCTGTCGAAGGACCTGCTCGGCTCCATGGCCAGCAGCCGCATCACCGACGCGATGCACTCCTCGAACCCGCGGCGCACGATGGACGATCTGCGCCGCAACCGCTCCGCCAAGGACGTGGACATGTCGTGGACACGCCTGACCGTATGGCGTGCGATGATCGCCTCGATGCTCGACCAGCCGCCGCACCTGCCGGTGAGCAATGTGCGCGTGACCGGGCAGAAGGATTATCTGCCGTTGGATCTGCTGGCCGCATGGCTGCGACTGCGCCTGAACGTGCCGGTGATGATCGAGGAGGATCCGAACGCCACGGCCGTCACCGGCGTGTACCTGACGCGCGGCGACGGCGTGCTGAGCCTGGAGCGCCCCTCCACCGACGACGGGTTCGCCGTGATCAGTGTGCCCGGCCAGTCGCCGCAGACCATCAGCGTGCCCGCGCGCACGCTTGAGGAATGCCTGAGCGAGGAGCTTGGCCGCCTCTACCCCGATGAGATCTACAGCGAGGTCGTCTCGCAAGGACTAGATCTCGTCAAGCCCAGGCAGTAGCCACCGAGCGTCGAACCATAATACAAGGAGTGAACGTGACAGAACGTAAAACCGTCGTATACCCCAATCCGCAGGTACTGGCGGAGGCTGTGGCCGCGCGCACGCTGCTGACCATCATCGATCTGCTGGCCGAGCCGAATCGTAAACGTGTGGATATCGCCGTGACCGGCGGCACCGACGGTAACCGTGTGTTCGCCGCGATGAACGCCAGCCCGCTGAACGATGCCGTGGACTGGAGCCGTGTGCACGTGTGGTGGGGCGACGAGCGCTTCGTGGCGGCCGATGACGACGACCGCAACGCGAAGCAGGCTCGCGAGGCCTGGTACGGTGCGCTTGTGGAAAGCGGGCGCATGCCGGCGGCGAACATCCATGCGATGCCGGCCGATACCCGCGGCGCCGAGGAGATCGCCGCCGCCTCCCCCGAACAGACCGATGCGGTGCTGGCCGAGGCCGCCGCGGAGTACCAGCGCGAGCTCATCGAGCAGTTGGGCGAGAATCCGGCATTGGATATCGCGATGTTCGGCATGGGGCCGGACGCGCATTTCGCGTCCCTGTTCCCCGACCACGGCGAGGCCGAGATCGACGACCCGCACGTGCTGGTCGCAGGCGTGCGCGATTCGCCGAAACCGCCGCCGCTGCGCCTGACATTGACCGTGCCGATGATCGTCCGGTCGAAGCATACGTGGGTGTTCACCTCCGAAGAGCGTAAGGCCGGCGCGGTCAAGGCCGCCTTCGCCCAGCGCAACAACCCGCATGCCCCAAGCTCCTACGCCGATGGCGAGGAACTGCTCTGGCTCATTGACGAGGGTGCCGCTTCCAAGTTGTGAGGTTCATCCGAAACAGGTAACAGGGGGTGTCCCGCGACTCATGCCGTGAGACACCCCTTTTTTTGAGTGTTGATTGATTGTTGAGTGTCGTTTTGACGCAGGTTCCCGCTGGACTGCAGCTTCGTAGGCGGTTTCGCGTTTCCGTAGGCGGTTGCCCCAAGTATCGGGGTCATGGAAAAGGCCGGTTTCCGGCCTTTTCCGCAGCAGGCTCCCAAGACCAACCACCTATGGAACGCAAAAACCACCTACGGAATCCCAATCCGCCGCCTATTTCGCCCCATAGCTTCCGAAAACCTCTCGGAAGGAGGTTAGACGATGGCATTAGACTCCCCTAGAAACGCAAATGGGATGCATCACAACCACAAGTACCATTCGTTCTGCTTACGGAGCGACACTATGCTCCGTCAATGCAACGGTACGGCAATATCGCAGCTCAGTAATATGCATATGCCAGAGGTCTTGCAATGGAACACATCGCAAGACCTCTGGCATATCCGCCCTGACACAGAGGCAAGGAAAAGATCAGGCTTCGATCTCTTCGCGGCCCGGCTCGGCCCACAGGGTGTGGAACGCGCCCGGCTGGTCCACGCGCTGGTAGGTGTGGGCGCCGAAGTAGTCGCGATGGCCCTGGATGAGGGCGGCCGGCAGACGCTTGGAACGCAGGCCGTCGAAGTAGGACAGCGACGAGGCGAACGCCGGGGTCGGCAGACCGTTGATGGCGGCCTGGGCGACCACGTTGCGCCAGGACTTCTCGGCGTTTTCGATGGCGTTCTTGAAGTACGGGGCGAACAGCAGTGACACGTTGGCCTCGCCGGATTCGAACGCTTCGGAAATGCGGTTGAGGAACTTCGCGCGGATGATGCAGCCGCCACGCCAGATGCGTGCCACGGCGGCGAGGTCGATGTCCCAGCCGTATTCCTTGGCGGCGGTGGTGATCTCGTTGAAGCCCTGTGCGTAGGCGACGATCTTGGAAGCGTAGAGGGCCTGACGGATGTCTTCGATGAAGGCCTTCTTCTCGTCGTCGTTCAGGTTGAGCTTGCCGTCGGGGCCGGCGAAGCCCTGCTTCTGGGCTTCCTCACGCAGGTCGGCTTCGGAGGACAGGCCGCGGGCGAACACGGCTTCGGCGATGCCGGTGACCGGCACGGCGAGGGACAGTGCGGTCTGCACGGTCCAGGTGCCGGTGCCCTTCATGCCGGCGTGGTCGACGATGAGGTCGACGAGCGGCTTGCCGGTCTTCTTGTCGACCTGGTGCAGCACTTCGGCGGTGATTTCAATGAGGTAGGAGTCGAGTTCGGTCTTGTTCCACTCCTCGAACACGTCGCCGATCTCGGCCGGGGTCATGCCCAGGCCGCGGCGCATGAGGTCGTAGCTTTCGGCGATGAGCTGCATGTCGGAGTATTCGATGCCGTTGTGCACCATCTTGACGAAGTGGCCGGCACCGTTGAGTCCGATGTGGGTGACGCACGGTTCGCCTTCGGCCTTGGCCGCGATGGATTCGAAGATCGGCTTGAGGGTCTTCCAAGATTCCTCGGAACCACCCGGCATCATGGACGGACCAAGCAGGGCGCCTTCCTCGCCACCGGACACGCCGCAGCCGACGAAGTGCAGGCCGCGGGCGCTGATTTCCTTTTCGCGGCGGATGGTGTCCGGGAAGTAGGCGTTGCCGGCGTCGACGATGATGTCACCCGGCTCCATCAGGTCGGCGAGCGCGTTGATCATGGCGTCGGTCGGCTCACCGGCCTTGACCATGATGATGGCGGTGCGCGGCTTGACGAGGCTGTCCACGAATTCCTCAAGCGTCTTCGCCGGATAGAACTCGCCTTCGCCGCCATGCTCGTTCATGAGCTTTTCGGTACGGGCGTAGGTGCGGTTGAACACGGCCACCTTGTTGCCGTGGTGAGCGAGATTGCGTGCGAGGCTGCCGCCCATGGCAGCCAGACCGACGACGCCGACGTTTGCTTCAGCTGACATACTGTTCCCTTTCATGGAGAAACGTAGTACTTTTTATGAACCTTCCCCAGTGTAGCCCCGAGCGCACCCAAAGCGACGGCCCATCTCAGGGATGACGGGCCGTCAACCGGTCGCATGGTTTCAGTTCGTTTTCGTAGGCACGATGGTGCGTACGAATCGCATGGCTTCGGCTGGGGTGAGCGACGGCACGTAGGCCTGCGCGACGGCAAGCGAGATCTGCGGCAGTTTCGCCGGATCCGGATAGCAGATGTACACTTTGGCTTCATCCGGATGGAACTTGAGTTTGAAGCGGAACAGGGAGTGGAATCCGTAAGCCGGTTCCATGATGTCGGCCACCATCTGCAGCACGTGGTCGAGTACGGCGCTCTCCCCCTGTTCGTGGCCTTCGCCGCTCATGCCGGCAAGTGGCGCCGCGGACAGGCTCATGAATCGCACTTCGCCTTCGTCGCGCAGCCGTTCGGCCATGCGGGCGATGAGGAATTCCATGATGCCGTTGACGCTGTCGGTACGGTGACGCATGAAGTCGAGCGTCCATCCGACCACTTTGCCGTTCTCATAGGTCGGCAGCCAGCTGGTGACGCCCAGCACCTTACCGTCCGTGTCCACCGCGTACAGCAGTTTGACGCGTGGATCGACCAGCTCGTCCACACCACCCAGGGTGAAGCCCATTTCAGGCAGGGCCTTCTCGCCGGCCCATTGCGTGGAGATCTCACGGATCTGCGTCTGCACGGAGAACGGCGATTCCTTGAATGTGGCGAGCACGTCGGTGATGCCGTCGCGCTTGGCTTTGTTGATGGCGGTGCGTACGTCCTGCCATTTCTTGCCGCGCGTCTGCCATGCGGCCGGGTCGATCACCATTTCGGTGCCGACGTCGAGCGCGTTCCAACCGGCGGAGACCAACGCGTCACGTTGTTCGGCGTGCACGCTGTAGAACACCGGCGTCAGGGAACGTTGGGTGCAGAAGCCGGCGAACGCATGCAGATCGTCCTCATACTCGTCGGGGTCGCCGAAAGGTCCGGTGACGGTCAACGCGATGCCGTACGACACGCGGTAGGCGATGGCGGAACGGCCGGTGGCGGAGAACCAGTAGTCGTTGCCTTTCCAAGTGGCCATGAACGACATGGATTCGCCGCCGAGTCCGATGATCTCGTCCACGCGGTGGCGGTACGCGTCGTTGATCATGGAACGGTCACGCAGGCCATCCCATGTGCAGCACAGCGCGACCAGCCAAAACATCGGTCCGACGCACTGGTAGACGATTTCGGAAAGCAGTCCGACCGGCACGAACGCCGGTTCCACGCCACTTAGCAGGCCAATCGGCAGCAAACGCTGCACGTAGTCTGCGATCAGATCGACCAGCAGCGGCGTTTCGTTGAAGCCGGACGGCATGGACAGGCCGTAGCCGACGTACAGCAATCCCAGTAATACGAATGCGGCGAACGTGATGGCGACGCCACGCAGCACGGTCTCGCTTTTCGTGCGAATGGTGAAGCATGAGCGGAACAGGATGATGATGACGATGCACAGCAGCGGCAACGCCATCGTGGCCAGCATCGCGTGGAATGCGCCGTGCCGTTGCAATGCGGATATCGCATCCATGTATGCACCGGCGTCGGAGCCGTCCACGTAGGACAGCGGAATAGCCACATAGAACACCGTCGATAGCGCAATGGTGCATGCGTTGAACACAATGCTGAGCGCGGCTGCGAGATGACGGCCTCGATACAGACCCCAGGCGATGAGCAGCAGCATCAGCGTCGGCATGATGGATACCAGCCAGTTGCCGGGCATGGTGAAACGCATCATGCGGTATTGCGTGAAGCAGTCCGTATGCGAGGCGCCGCTGAGGCAGTCGACCACACGTCCGGTGTCGAAGCCGGTGGAGCCGGTCAACAGTCCGAACATGGACAGCAGGCCGAACGATTGGCGTGACGAGACGGCGACGAGCGAACCGATGGCCTGCACGCCCGCGACGATGCCGATAAGCCGACGCATTTCGTAGATGGCGCCATGCCGGTATTCGTCACCATGCGTGCAGGAGGCCATCAGATAGCCGAGCACGTGGCCAATCACCGAAGTGGCAAGCAGGCAGTAGTCGCTCACCTCGCCTCGGTAGAGGAACATGATGAGCACGACCGCATAGCCGATCACGCGGATACGGCGGCGCCACAGCATGGTTGTGAACGCGCTGGCGCACATAAGGGTGCCGGCGACGAGAATCAGCGGACCAAGGATGGCGCCATCATGCGAGATCGCATGCCATTGGGGGCTGCGCCCGTCGGATAGGGAGCACAGTCCCATGCCCAAGGCCACGCCACCCAGTGTGGTGATGACGGACACCCATGCGGTTTTGATTTTGCCGATCACCGATTCGGCCAGGCCGAACGCAACCAGCATGAGCGGAACGTCGATGAGCAGACGGCCCAGATTCGGCACGTACAGCATGGATATCGGCGCGGTGTACCAGCGGCCGCGTGCGAGCGCTTCGAAACTTACTTTGGCCAGGCTCGGCGGGAACGGCTGACGTATGAGCGCGCACACGATCTGCGTGCCCACGTTGATGAGGATGACGAACAGCACGAGGCAGACGGTGAGCAGGTGTCGTCTGATCCATCCGGCCAGATCGGCGAGCAGCGCGCGGAAGACGAACAGTGGTTTCGCGGGTGATGCCTCGGCTGGTTTAGCAGGTGCGGTTTGCGTTTGAGTCATTTCTTTCCTTTTCTGGGATTCTCAGGCTTGCGGGTTTGTGTTCAGGATCGTCATATCGTGATGCGTTTGAGATTCGGATAGTCGGATAGGTTCGGGTTCGCACCATCCAGTCCGGTGTCGTGGCCGAATACGGCGAGCCCGTAACGCAGCACGTCCTGCACGGCGTGCCAGTCGTGTGCGTTGCCGGACGATTCGACGGCGGCGACGCGCATGCCGGCTTTCGCCGCGACCGGCGCGATTGTTTTGACGTTGCGTATTGAGGTGGTGTCCTTCTCCCCCGCGCCTATGATGAGCATCTGATGGGTGGGCGCGTGGTTGCGGATGGCGTTGACCGGCACTTGGTTCTCATAGGCTGTGGTGTCGCCGTCGAAGAACCGGTCGATCATTTCCTGTCGGCTGCCGTTGGTCGGTTTGATTTCGCTGTCGGTGGGAATCATGGTGCCAAACAGGTCGGGATGGTTCACGCCGATCTGCAGCGAACATGTGGCGCCTTGCGAGAATCCGGCGATGGCCCAATCCTTGGCATCCTGTGCGGCGGGCAGGTTGGTTTTCACCCAGTCGACCACGTCCTGCGTCAGGTAGGTCAGCGCATTGCCGTACACCTTCGAATCCACGCATAGCGTGTTGTGCGAATCGGTGCCAAGCTGATCGGCTGCGATGACGATTGGGGCGAGTCCGTCGTGGGTTTTCGCATATCCGTCCATCATGGTTTGGATGCCGCCGGCTTGGAAGACGCGTCCCGGACTGCCCGGCTGCCCGCTCAGCATGAGGACGACCGGCAGGGCCGGCTTGCGTTTCGAGTCGGCCAATGCCGCCGGAGGCAGGTAGACGAGGGCTTTGCGTGCTTCAAACTGCGATTTCGTGGCCGGAATGTCGATTTTGTTGACGGTTCCGTTCGCCGGAATATTGCGGATCGTGCCGTTGGCGGCCTGTTTGCGCCACTGTGCGACGGTGATGAGGTCCTTGCGTTTGGCCAGTCCGGTCAGATCGGCTTGGCTGTAGGAATCCTCGCCGAACAGCGAGCCGATGGTGGCGTATTCGCCGTACGATTGGTCGATGCCGATCGCCGCGGCCAGTATCGCGAATACGGTCAAGATGGCCGCGGCCACGCGCATCATGCCCCTGCTCAACACGATATGCGCGATGGCGAAACCAGCGATGGCGAAACCAGCCGCCACCCAAGACATCACACGGGATCCCAATCCGACGCCGAACACCACGAACACGTCGGACAGCAGCCAAGCTACCACATAGCCGACCATTCCGGACACGGCCTCAACGCCGATCGGCAGCACGGTAGCCAGTATGCGTCCGTCCCGTTTCGAAACGGCCGCGCTAACCAGCAGGATTACGGACAGCACTGCGACGACGGCGAACGCCGCCGCCGGAAACCAGCCTCCGACCAGGCTTATGTTCATAAGCCACTGACGCATATTTCCCATCCCCAACATATAGGTTTTCCTTCAACTTGACAGTTGTAGTACGCAAAATAACGGGCACGCGTCATCCTTATGGCTGATTTCGCCTCAAAACTCAGGGAAAACCCTGAAACCGCCGTGAACCGTTCGCTATTGGCGTATGGTTTTGGCTATGACATACGTATTCGAAGCATCGAACGTGCGCTGTTCGATTATGGTCGACGGCGAACGCCGCACCATATTCTCCGGATTGTCCTTCGCCATCGAGCCTGGCGAAATCGTGGACTTGGTCGGACCGTCCGGCGCAGGCAAGAGCTCGCTGCTGACCGCTTTCGCACGGCTCAATCCGCGCGCGTCAGGCGATTTACGGTTGGATGGCCGTTCCGCCGACGATTTCACCCCGCAGCAGTGGCGCGCGCAGGTCGCGTACCTGCCGCAGAAGCCGGTGCTGTTGGGCGAGACGGTGGGGCAGGCGATTCGTCTGCCGTTCACGCTTGCCATACGCCAGTCGGCGAGAACGAAGCAGGGACCACGCAGGATCTCCCCCACCGACGCGTTGCCGGACGGCAGAATCCGTGAAACCTTGGACAATATGGGTTGCGCCGACATCGATCTGAACCGTCCGCCACACGACTTGTCCGGCGGTCAGGCGGCGCGCGTGAGCCTTGCGCGCACGTTGCTGACCCGTCCGAAGGTGCTGCTCGCCGACGAAGTGGACGCCGGATTGGATGACGACAACGCCGAGAAAGTGGCGCGTATCCTCGCCAAAGCGGCGGCGGACGGCATGGCGATTGTTCGTATCCGGCACCGGCCGCCGGATGGCCATGCCACACGTGTCACGCGTCTTGCCGATGGCACGCTCACGCAGTCCGGCAACGCCGAAGCGGACGGTACTGCGACGGGTAGTACTTCGACGGGTAACACGGTAGAAGGGAGCGTCGCATGAACGGCAACTACTATGCGATCGACATCTGGGGTCTCATCGCCGCGCTGGTGATGGTGGCCATTGCCGCCGGCATCTCCGAAACCATGCGTATGGGTGTGGGACGTACGTTGCTGTGGTCGGCATGCCGAGCTTTGCTGCAATTGTGCGCGATGGGCTTCATCATGGAGTACGTCATCCGTTCGAACAATCCGTGGCTGGTGCTGCTGCTGGTGGCGTTCATGCTCATCGCGGCCGTGCAGATCACTCTTTCGCGTGCGAAAGGTGTTCCGAAGGGCTTGGCTGGACCGGTGTTCCTGAGTCTGGTCGTGACCATGCTCATCATGATCTCGTTGGTCACCGAGCTCATCATCCGTCCGCAACCGTGGTATGCGCCGCAATTGGTGGTGCCGTTGACCGGCATGCTGCTGGGCAACACCGTTTCGGCGTTGGCGGTGGGGTTGAGCCGCTTCTTTGAAAGCATGAAGGAACGTCGTGACGAAGTGGACACGCTGCTGGCGTTGGGTGCCACCACGTGGGAGGCGGCACGTCCAAGTATCGTCTCGTCGATCCGTCTGGGATTGCTGCCCACCACCGCGTCGCTCGCCTCCGCCGGCATTGTGACGGTGCCGGGCATGATGGCCGGTCAGATCATCGCCGGCGGCAACCCCATCGACGCAGCGAAATACCAGTTCATGATTCTCGCCACCATCGCGGCGCTTACGCTGCTGGCGGACAGCATCATCATGCTGATGGTCTATAAACGTTGCTTCACCGCGCTCGACCAGTATCAGCCGGTCAACAGCTGATACTGCGATATCCCGTATAGAAAAAGCCGTTCATTCCTTGCGATTGCTGGAATGAACGGCTTTTTGCTTGACCGTTGACGTACGTCAGCGGGAGCGGAACGGCGCCTTGCGGATCTTCGCATGCTTGCGGTACGGCTTACCCTGCCTTTCGCCCGCATGCTTGTCGTGGCGTTCTCCGTGACCGCCACGACGACCGGAATCGCCATACTTGGCTTCCATGCGACGGTCATAACGCTTCGCGTCCTCGCCACGCTCGTCATGAATCACGCGGATTTCCTTGCGATGGATGCGTTTGCCGCACTGACGGCGGTCGTCGCGTTCGTCGCGGTTCCTGCGGTATTGGCGATCGTCCTCGTAACGGCGTTCGGCACGTGCTTCGGCCTTGCGCTGCTTCTTGGTCGGCGCGCCCTGCTTTTTCGCATACTGCTTTTTGCCGGGCTTCCTATCGGATTGGCCACGCTGATCGGAACGCTCGACGGAGCGCCGCTTGCGATTGTCGGTTCCACGCTGTTCGCCGGCTTCGGCACGCTGCTGCTCATGCAGCCGCGCGTACTTTTCGCGACGCTTGTTGTTGCGCTTCTCCTCGTGCTTCTCGCGCTTCTCCTCTTGGATTTCAGGATGTTCCCAACGATGCTCGCGTGCCTCGTATTCGCGGTTGTCGCGGCCTTCGAACTTGGCGGCGCGACGTTCGGCGCGATTCTGTTTCGGTTCGAAACGCTGCTCGCGTTCGGCGACTTCGGCGCGCTCTTCACGTCCCTTGCGATTCGCGCGGTCCTTGCGTTCGGACTTGAACGGCTTGCCGCCCTTGTCCTTGCCCCGGTCCTTGTTGCGTCCGCCGGAACGGTTGCGTCCGGAGCGTCCACCGTTTTCCGCGGAACCGTCGCCGCCCTTGCCATGCTTCCTGCGACGCGGATTGCCCGCCGGCTGGGACTGCTCAAGCGTCCAACCGAAACGCGGTTCGGCCGGCTCGCCCACCAATTCCAACACTTCCGGGGAATCGTGGGTCACTTCGATCGGCTTGACCTTCAGTCCGGCCTCATGCAGCATGCGGCGGGTGCGGCGGCGCTGGTTCGGCAGAACGATGGTCACCACATCACCGGAATGGCCGGCTCGCGCGGTACGTCCGGAGCGGTGAAGGAACGATTTCGGGTCCTCCGGAGGCTCCACCTGCACCACGAGCTCCACGCCGGACACGTCGATGCCGCGGGCGGCCACATCGGTGGCGACCATGACGTTCACGTCGCCGGATTCGAAGGCTGCGAGATTGCGGTCACGCTGGTTCTGGCTCAGGTTGCCGTGCAGCTCGGCCGCCGGAATGCCGTTCTTCGTCAGGTCCTTGGCGAGCTTCTGGGTCTGGAATTTGGTGCGGGTGAACAGGATGCGGCGTCCCTTGCCGGAAGCGAGGGTGCGGACCAGCTCATGACGGTCGCCCTGCGTGGTTTCGAACACGTGGTGGGTCATTTCGTCGACGGCCGCGGTGGCGGAGTCGACGCTGTGGATCTTAGGATCGGTGAGGAACGTGTTCACCACCTCGTCGACGCCATGGTCGAGGGTGGCGGAGAACAGCATGATCTGCGCGTCGAACGACACTTGGCCGAGCAGGCGCTTGACCGGCGGCAGGAAGCCCATGTCGGCCATTTCGTCGGCTTCGTCGATCACGGCCACTTCGACCTTCTCCAAGGTCAGCGCATGCTGTTCGAGCAGGTCCTCAAGACGGCCCGGGCATGCGACGACGATATCGGCGCCGGCCCTTAGATCGCGGATCTGGCGGGCGTAGCGCACACCGCCATACACGGTGGTGGTGGTCATGCCGTACATCTGCGCGAGCGGCATCAGCACGTCGTTGATCTGGTTGGCCAGCTCACGGGTCGGAGCGAGCACCAGACCGCGCGGGTGCGGCAGGAAATCGTCGGCGCGCCGTTCCTCGGCATGCCCCTTGCGCACCTGTTCCACCTCATGGCGGAACTGGCTCATGTTCTCGTACTCGTCGGCGTCGACCTCACCCAGGCGTGCGACCAGCGGAATCGAGAACGCCAGGGTCTTGCCGGAGCCGGTACGGCCTCGGCCAAGAATGTCACGACCGGCCAGGGAATCGGGAAGGGTGTCGGCCTGGATCGGGAAAGCGGTTTTCTTGCCATCGGCCGCGAGCACGCGTACCAACGGGCCGGGAACGCCGAGTTCGGCGAACGTCTGGGGGCGTTCCTCCTCCTCGCCCGCCTCATCGAAATCGGCGGCGAGGGCATCTTCATTTTCAATCACAGCGGTATCGGGCACAATGGCCTTTCATGTCAAACATTGCGCACGTTGCGCAAACCTGTTAACAATAGCCCATGCCCGATACTTTTGCCTTGGCTGTGACTGGTGGCCGACGCTACCGGTAGTTGCGTTCGATGAGGATGTCGGAAACCGTCAGATTCGCGTCGTTGACGAGGTTGAACAGCACCACTTCGGCCAGTTCCGCGGCGCTCATGAAGGAATGCTGCTTGTCCAACGACACGTAATCGTGGCTGTCATGGTAGAAGTCGGTGTCGATGCCTCCCGGATACACGCCCACAACCTTCACACTGGTTCCCTTGTAGGCCGCCTTGAGGCTTGTCGTATACCCCTTCTCACCCCACTTGGTGGCGCAGTAGACGGATTCGTTGGCGTTGCCGCGTGTGGCGGCGGTGGACATGACATTGGCGATTTTGAGGTCCTGCTCGCCGTCGGCCTTCAATGTTTCGACGCTCCACAGAATCATGCCTTTGAGCCCCTTAAGGCACTTGTCCACGTCGGCGGCCTCGTAGTCGACCGGCTTTTTGAACGACGGCTGTCCCGCGTTGTTAATGAGCAGGTCGATGTGGCCGATCTCCTTGATGGCCGCGACGGAGTCCTTCACGAACGCCTCGTCGCTGATGTCGCCGACGAAGGCGCGGTATTCGTCCGCGCCGAACGTGCGGGACAGTTCCTCCTGACGGGCCGTGTTGAAATCGATGCCGGCCACGAACCAGCCTTTGCCGATCAGCTGACGTGCCAGCTCATATCCCAAGCCAAGCGCGGAACCGGTCACAATCGCGATTTTCTTTCCTGCCGCAGTGCTCATGTTGTCTCCTTTGCCACATTGCGCAATCGCTTATAGATACCATCATAAAACGTATGCGAAGCAACACGTCAATCGATTGACGAAAACGGCAATGAAAAACGCCCGCCGACCTTTTTGGCCGACGGGCGTTGAACTAGCCAGCGTGAGATGCGATCCGTTACAGGATGTCCGGATCGTCCTTGGCGATGGTGCCGGTCGCCTTGCCGATGGCCTTCAGGCCGTGGTAGGCGACGAGGATGACGACGGTGCCGATGGCGATGCCGTTGAAGGAGATGCCGTTGAAGGCGAACTCGAACTGGCCGACGGCGATGATCATGGTGATGGCGGCCACCATGACGTTGACCGGCTTGTCGAAGTTGACCTTGTTCTCAACCCAGATGCGGATGCCGACCATGCCGATCATGCCGTACAGCAGGGTGGTCACGCCGCCGAGCACGCCGGCGGGGATGGTGTTGATGATGGCGCCGAACTTCGGGCACAGCGACAGGATCAGCGCGAACGCGGCGGCGCACCAGTATGCGGCGGTCGAGTAGACCTTGGTGGCAGCCATCACGCCGATGTTCTCGCCGTAGGTGGTGGTGCCGGAGCCGCCGCCGAAACCGGCGATGGTGGTGCCGAGACCGTCGGCGAACAGCGCGGTGCCGATCTGGTCGTCATAGTCGCGGCCGGTCATCTGGGAGACGGACTTGACGTGGCCGACGTTTTCGGCAACGAGTACGAGCACGACCGGGATGAACATCGGCAGGATGGTGAAGTCGACCTGCGGCAGACGGAATTCCGGCAGACCGACCCATGCGGCCTTGCCGATGGCTGAGAAGTCGACCTGGCCACGGAAGCAGGCGTACGCGTAGCCGATGATCACGCCGATGAGGATGTTGAGTCGGCCGAGCAGACCCTTGAACAGCACTGCGACGAGCAGCACCGCGACGAGGGTGACGATGGCGGTGTCGGGAGCGACTTTGAAGTTGTTCCACACGCTCGGAGCCAGGTTGAAGCCGATGATGGCCACGATGGCGCCGTTGACGACCGGCGGCATGATGATGTCGATCCACTTGGCGCCCGCGTAATGGACGAGCACACCGATCAGGGCCAGCAGGATGCCGGTGACCATGATGCCGAAGGATGCGACGGCGAGGCCCTTGTGGGCGCTGGCGACGGCCGCGATCGGGGCGATGAAGCCGAAGGACGAGCCCAGGTAGCTCGGCAGCATGTTCTTGTTGATCAGCAGGAACAGCGCGGTCGACATGGCCGTGAAGAACAGGGTGGTGGATGGGTCGAAACCGGTCAGAATCGGCACCAGGAACGTGGCGCCGAACATGGCGATGACGTGCTGCGCGCCGATTTCCGCGGTGCGCGGCCAGGTCAGCCTCTCGTCAGGTTCGACGACCTCGCCGGGCTTCAGCGTTTTGCCGTCGCCGTGGAGCTTCCACGTGAACAGGCCCGCGATTGGATTGGACATGCGATTGTCTCCTAACTCTCTTTACGACGCGCAACAAGAACGCGCGCCGCGCAATCACACGCCATTGTAGCGGAAGTGCCGATACGTGACGCCCCACAGAGCGATAGGGGGCTAAATCGCAGTCACAAAACGTATACCGGCAGCCGTCACAGGTGACGGTCGACGGCGTGCACCACGTCCACCAAATCGCCGTTCGACAGCACGGGACGCTTGAATTCACGCCAATCATCCACTTTCACCACCCAGCGACCATCCGTCTCGTCGAGTACGGGACGCGCCGTCTGTTCCCAACGGAACCGCTTGTGCGTTCGTCCGGTGGCGGGGTCGCGGCGCGAATAGTGGAAGCACGTGCAGTTGGTGATCTTCCATTCGTCGGCGGCCGCTCGATGCATGAATTCCTCGTCGGACAGGTCCTCCAACGTGAGCATCAACGCCAGCATGAGGTCGCCATGGCTGACCATCACCACGGATTCCGCATCGGATTTGCGGTTCAGGGACGTGAGCAGGTTGTGCACGCGGTTCTCGGCCACGTCGGCGATGGACTCGCCCGCCGGCGGACGCCAGTACAGCGGATCGGTGTTCTTGAACATCCAGTTGCGCGCGTAGTTGGTTTTGAAATCGTCTTTCGTGATGGTGTTGATCTCACCCCAGGAGCGTTCGCGCAGCACACGCGTCTCCTCCCATTTCGCCTTAGGCAGGGCCATCGTGGCAGCCGTCTCACGCGTGCGCACGTACGGCGAGACGAGGTAGCGGTCGAACAGCGGCTGCTGTGAGACCAGCCAACGGCCGATGCAGTCGGCTTGCTTGCGTCCGGTGGCCGTAAGCCTCCACGAGCGGTCCGGCACGGTGACGTTGTCCTGCGTATACAGCGAGTTGTCGCCCTGTTCGCCAGCACTGATGATGACGTTGGCCTCCGACTCGCCATGTCGGATCACATACAGATCAAGGGGCATTCCCATATTCGTTTATTCCTTCGCTTTCATCCACATCCTGCGCGCACGTTCCTTGTTCCGCCGTTCATTCGGCCGGTGGCGCGCATCATCATTGAATGCTTCCACCGTAGCTGATTCGCGCGTGTTTCGCACGCGCGGACACGTCGATTTCACGATTGGCACACCCGAATTTCGCGGTGCCGTCACCGGCGGTTCACCGCAACCGGCGTGGTAGACGCCGTGATCGCAATCACTCCGGCCAGATGCCGTTCTGCGCGTACTTGGTGCGGTACTCCCCCGGCGTCATGCCGGAATGTTTTTTGAACACCTTCGAGAAGTGGCTTTGCGACCGGTATGCGAGGATCTGGGCGATCTCGTCGAAGCTGTATTCCGAGTATTTGAGCATGTTCTCGGCCGCTTCCATACGCTTGTCGGTGATGTATTGCGATATGGCCGTGCCCGTTTCGCGTTTGAACAGCTCCGACAGATACGTGGGATTCAGATGCACATGCTCGGCGAGGATGGACACGGTGATTTTCTCATGCAGATGGTAGTGGATGTAGTCCAGGCATTCGTTGACGGCTTTGGAATGTGTTTCCGCCTTCTGCATGTCGGCCATGGCCCATGTGAAGAATGTCATCATGTCGGTGTGCAGGCGGCGCACGTCGTCGGGCGTTTTGCAGTTTTCCAGGTTCTGGATGTACAGGTCGGAGGCGTTGTAGGCGTCCTCCTCGTCCATACCGCCTTCGATGGCGAAACGTGTGGCGAGCGTGATGGTGGTGACGAACCGGTATTTCGCGTTTTTGAGCGGATCGTCCGACAGGTAGCCGTACAGTCCGGAGTCCCACAGACGTGTGCTTTCGGCGATGGCGTTGATGTCGCCGGAACGCATCATGTCGTATTGCTTCATTTCCTCGACGTACCGGTGGTGCCGAACACGATCCTCGCGGGAGAGGAAGTCCAAGTATCTCAGCTTCGCTTCGTCAACAACAGCCATGATTCTCCCCGCTATTTCCGATCGTCCAAATCGAATCCTCCCTCAAGGATAAAGCTCTTCAGCAGCTTCGTGGCGAGAAGATTCGCCGTGAATTGGGAGACCGGACTATCCGGCTTATCGAAAAACGCCTTTGCCAAAGACCTGTTAACCGACGCTTTCAACCGGTCGAATCGTCCGAATTCGTTCAGGGTTGTCTCTGTAAGGTCAAGCCGCATCATCTCGTTGAGCAACGCCCCATCCACGTCAAACGCCTTGGTGATTTGCTCCACTTGGCTGTTTTTGGCGCTGTTCGCGTAATATGTGATGTAGTCGCGTAGCGTCTTGCCTTCCTCCAACTCGATTTCGCCACGTTCCACATCATGCATGAACAGTTCGGCATACCGTTGTTCCTCTTGGCTGAGCGAAGCGAACGACTTATGCAACTCCTCCTCGGCTGATGCCAACAGGGCCGGATCGCCTCCGCCAAGCGCCTTGAGCCATTTGGTGAAGTTGGCGTTCATGTAATCCGTATCAATCAATCCTGTATCTATCTCAGTGATATGGCCGTCAAGTTCATATGGTGCTTCCGGACCGCTGCCGGGGCCTTCGCCGCTGCTGAACATCTCCTTATATCGCTGTACAAGAATCAGATATGTCCGTTCATCAAGCTTCGGCCGCACAACCTCCACGGATCCATCGTCATGGGCGACGGAATACTCCTGCCGCCCCCAAGTGAATCCTTGCACTTTGGCGGATTCCAGAAAATCATTGAGTTCTACGAACAGTTTTGCGAACTTGCGGCATGCCTCCACCGATTCCGGCAATCGCATGAAATCTTCCACGCCTCCGGCACTGAACACGGAAGCGATCTCTTCGAAACGCGCATCCATCAGGCGCACGTTTTCCGGCAGTTTCTGCACGAACAGATCGAGCGGCTTGTCTCCGGAATACAGTTTTACCGCCGCTTCGATATACCCCTTCATGGTGTGTGGCTTGCGGTAGTAGCGAATAGTTCCGAAAGGCTTGTCGGGACCGAACAGTCGGTTCGTGCGACTGAACGCCTGGATGATGTTCTCATAGTCGATGATTTTGTCGAGGTACAGCGTGTTGACCCACTTGGAATCGAAACCTGTCAGCATCTGATCAACCACAATCAGCAGATCCAGCCGCTCCTCACGGTGCTGGTCGACCGTCAGGTACGGACGCTTGTGGGAAAGCCGCGCGGTGATGTCTTTCTTCATCTTCGGCCATGTGGGGATGATGAAATCCTTGTCGAACAGTTCGTTGTAATCGCCGATGATTTCCTTAAGCGCATCCTCCTTGAGGATTGCGCCGTCGGAATTGTCGACGTTGGGGTCGAACAGCGCGGTCACGTGCATCTGCGGAGCACGTTCCTTGAACAGATGGTAATAGCTGATCGCCTCGGGAATGGAACTCGTGGCCAGCATCGCATGGAATTTGTTGCCTCTGCTCAGCAATGGGAATTGGTCGAGAATATCCTCCACGACCTTGTCTTCATGTGGCGTACCTTGCGCATACTGCGCTGCGGTCAGATAGTCCTCAATGCCTTTGACATGTTCTCCGGCCTGCGTTTCCATGGGTCCCATCGGCATTTGCTTCGGATCCATGTAATGGTAGAACACCTCAGCTTTCGCCGGATCTGCCTGGGCTTCCTCAACCGTCGCGGCTTTCGCTTTCTGCAACGCGACAGCCTGACGAACATCCTTGTCTCGGTAGGTCAACACCATGTATGGATCGAATCCGAGCACATTGCCATCGCGGATGCCGTCGGCGATGCTGTATCGGTGAAGGCAATCGCCGAACACCATTGATGTGGTCGCGCCCTTCTTACGGTTCTCCTCATGAATCGGAGTGCCCGTGAAACCGAAATACAACGCGTTCGGGAAGGAATGGCGAATATCCTGCAGCATCTCGCCGAACGTGGAACGATGGCATTCGTCGATAATGAATACGATGCGTTTGCCAGCGAGCTTCTTCACTTCCTCTTCGGTGATATGCCCCTCGCCCGCTTTGATGTTGCTCATTTTCTGGATGGAGGTGACGATGAGTGTGTCTTTGGGGTCGATGCTTGCCAGTTTCGATTTGAGCACATCCGTGTTTTCCGTGCCCTGCACATCATCGGCATCATCCGCGAACGACCGGTATTCCAGCAGTGACTGCGTGCCCAATTCGACACGGTCCATGAGGAAGACCACCTTGTCGGCATCTTTCGAGCCAGCGATGAGCTGCGCAGCCTTGAAGCTGGTCATGGTTTTGCCCGAGCCAGTGGTGTGCCACACATAACCGCCCGGGCGGCCCGGAGTGCCGCTCGGCACCGGCTCATCCCATTTGCAGGTGCGTACACGGTCGGAAATGGCGTTCACCGCCTGGTATTGGTAGCTGCGTAGCACTTTGAGACATCCGTCCGCGGAATCGGCGACCGTATAGAACCCGATGAGCTGGTGTGCCATGGGAATGGATAGCAGATCAGATGTGAAACGCTTCCATTCATCCTGCCCGACATGGTTGTTCGCCGCTATGGGCTCGTTGTTGAAGTCAGCCCAGTGGAAGAAGTAGTTGCTGTTGAAATCGCCTTCGCCAGGATTGGCGAAGTACACGGCATCATCCGGATTCATGGCCACGAAAACCTGCACGAGTCTGAACAGTCCGGTGAACACGCCTTCATGCGCGTATTTGGCGATTTGATTGGTGGCCTGACTTACGGGAATGCCGCTTTTCTTCAATTCGATATGGATGACCGGCATGCCGTTGATAAGCAGGCAAACATCTCCTCTACGATCGTTCAGCATTTTGTTTTTTGCCGGATACATCGGCTGTCTTGCGATTTGGTACCGGCTTTGCCCAGCGGCGATTTCCTGGCGATCGTAGATCTTCAGGCTGATTTCCTTACCGAAATGTGCTGTGTCTGCGGGATTGTCACGTTTGATGGACACGGTTTTGCCGTTGATGAAGGAGTTCAACGCCAATGGCGTGCGCAATGTTTCGATCTGTTCAAGGATCTGCGCCATCTCACCCTTGGTAAGGCGCTGCCCGTTCAGGCGATCAATGCCTTTGTTGTTGTCGAATAGGATGTTAGCCCAGTTGTCGATGAGATCCTGTTCAGTCGGGTATTCCAACACACCATCGGTCCACCCATGGCGTTTCAGCACCGCGACCAGATCGTCTTCGAAATCCGATTCCTTATCGTAGAACATGTTCCATCTCCCCGAACGCACCATCACTTTTCCGAGCTCAATCTTACGAGCGCAACCCCTAACATCCAAGAAACAACACCACAATACTTACGCTGATGAAGGGTGATGAGCGAATCCAGACGGCCGAAAAACGACGCAATTAATTCTTGTTCCTCTAACACTGGGCACTGGATAGGCATCTCGAAAAAGATTGAATCCGAAATAGAAAAACGATCAGACCTCGCACCGGAATTACCTTCGAGAAACATGAATTGATGCCATCTGCTTGTCTTGAAATAATGCTCCAGATATAGCTTGTCTATCGTGTCATCCACTGAAAAAACAGTATAAAGAGGCGACATAACGCCGTTTCTGTCAAGTTTATTCCGATTAATGGGCCCGCATGGAGCTACGGCCGAGATCCTGGGATTGTATATGAAGTCATCTGGATGCACTACGGAATAATTTCCAATATTCGCATCGTTTGTGATGTCATGGTCAAAATAGTCTAACTGGCTTACAACACCATGCTCAGCGGAATTGGTGAACGTCTCCTTAATCCCGTTCGTATTCTTTTCAATTCGCTTAGATGCTAATTCCCCCAGCTTACGCTGTTCCCAAGGGTCAGTGAAACCAGTGAAACGAATCTGCGGAACCAACGCTTTTTCATGCTGTTCGGCCATATCATTCACCCCCGAGCAGTGCTTTGAGCTCTTCCAAACCCGCCATATCGCGAGCATTGCCGGTCAAATCGCCCAGCATTCCGGCCAATTCCTTCTCCGCTTCATCGATTTGGCCGCATACATCGGCATATGTGGTGGCGTATTTGTTCTTCAACGCGTTCACTTTGCCGATGAACTCGTCGATCACGGCATTCGGCAATGCCTCCAGCTGCTTCTGCAATGGTGTGATCCACTTGGCTTCCAGCAACCTTCTGGCTTCGTCATCGCCCAACGCCTTGATCGCATCGCAGGTCTTCTCCTCCAACGCATTTCGCTTGGTTTTGATACCGGACTTCAGTTTCTTTGACTCATCGAACAGCTTTTGGGCCTGCACCAAGCCGCGCTCAAAATCAGAAGCCGGATTCTTGCCGATCGCCTTAACCGCTTTCTTCAACTCGGCAGCAACGAAGGCATCACCGTCCTGATTAACCGCATCACTATTCTGCTTGTCATCCTCATCGAAACCTTCCAAAATGGTTTCAATCTCGGAATCAATGTCCTGCACACGGCGTTCGTCCGCCTCGATCGCGGCCAAATCATCGTGCAGCAGCTCACGCTGAACCAAGTCGAAGGGCAGAACGCGGCCAATCCAGCCATCCTGCACTTCCACATCCTTGCCGCCTTTTTTCTTGATGACCATGTTCGGGTCCACGGCTCTTACCGCATCGAAGCCTTCGGAACCCAGCACTTCCAAATCAATGGAGATACCGTTCCACGCATCATCAAGCTTCTGATAGGCGTCATACGGGTCGATCAGCGCGGTATTGGCGATCATCGCATCCAGTTCCTCGCCAATGGCCGTTTCCTGCCCGAGCGCATCCACCTGTTCGGGATGCTCCACCAAACGGGAGCGTAGGTCAGCAGGCAGGCCGGAAATGGCTTGCCCATACGAGGCAATGAACGTTTTTACATCGGCATTGTTGTGCACCACAGTGGCGATATCATCATGGTCACAGGCATAGCAAGCACCATTATCGCGGAACAGCTCAGCCTTCAGACTCGGCCAGGCGTTCCAATATTCCCCAAGCTGCTCGACCTCGCTCTTCGGAACGCCTCCGAACATCGAAGCGTACACATCCCATGTCTCCGCATTCTCAGACGAATCAACATACCGGGGAATGTTGAGGTTGTAATCATTGGCGCGAATCTCGTCAATGGACACCAAACGGCTGAATTTGGGCACCGTGCGGTTGTTCGACACCACGTCGACAATGCGTTTGATGTCAGAAGCCTGTAGCTTGTTGTTCTTGCCGTCCTTGATGAAATGTTTCGACGCGTCAACAATGAGCACCCTGTCGTCATCGCGTTTCTTGCGCAGCACCATCACGATGGTGGGGATGCCCGTACCGAAGAAAATATTCGCCGGAAGGCCGATAATCGCCTGAATATGGTGGTTTTCAATCAGATTCTTACGAATCTGGCCTTCCTCGCCACCACGGAACAGCACACCGTGAGGCAGAACGATGGTCATGATGCCATCGGCACGCAGATGGTACAAGTCATGGAGCAGGAACGCATAGTCCGCCTTGGACTTCGGTGCTATGCCATAGCTGAAGCGTGGATCGATCTCCTTGTCAGTAGGATCCCAATTCTGCGAGTAGGGAGGGTTGGAAACCACCGCATCCACGAACAACGGATTGTATGTTTCCTCCTTGTTTTCCAACGTGTCGAACCACGGCCAGTCGTCTTCCAAGGTGTCGCCGTTGCGGGCGACGATGTTGTCGGGAAGAATACCGCGCATCACCAGATTCATACGCGTCAGGTTGTAGGTGTTCTCCTTGAGTTCCTGCGCGTAATACATGATGGAATTCGGATTGCCATTGCGCCGAGCCACAGACTGGCCAATATGAATCAGCAAAGAGCCGGAACCGGATGTTGGATCGTAGATCTTGATCTGCTCGCGCCCCTGCAAATGCCATGCGACGATTTCGCTCATCAGCTGGGAGACCTCGGACGGTGTGTAGAATTCACCGGCCTTCTTGCCCGCATTGGCGGCAAAATTGCTGATGAGATATTCGTAAATGAAGCCAAGCACGTCATAATCCTGACGGCTATCCATCGGAATGTCCTTAATGAGATAAATCAGGTCTCGCGCGGCCTTGGACTGGCTTCTCGCATCAGTGCCAAGCTTGGAAAGTCCGGTCTGCAGGGTGTCGAAAATACCGTCGAACACTCTCTTACGCGCCGGATTGATGTTGCGGGAGAACGCCGAAAGCGCATCACGCACGTTGGAAATCTCGAAATCGTTGCCCTTTTTGACCCATGTGGAGAACAGGTTGTCATAGGAGATGAAGTAGCCGCACTCATCCTGTACGCCTTCCACAATGTCCGGATTATCCTCCGTAAGCAGCAGCAGGTCATCCTCGGTGAAATCGGTGTCCTTCAAGCGCATCAGCTCGTTTTCTGAAAGGAATTTGTAGAAGATGAAGCCAAGAATGTAATCCTTGTATTCGTTCGCCTCAATCTTGGAACGCATCTTATTGGCGGACTCCCAGATTTTCGAAGCGAGCTGCTGCTTGTTCATCTATCCCTCCTCATTGCGGTGCCGGCAAAATGCGCGGCTCCACGAGCGACTGCACATCTTTCACAAGAATACCGCACCCCCGCTTGGGAACAGCGTAAGCTGGGGGAAGTTGCTTCTGGATTCGAGTACGGTTTGAATGCGGCTGCTTCGGATTTCGATGGTGAGAAAAAGTATCTTCGAATCACTGATATAGATGATCAAACTCGTGAATTCCGTACGGATGATTTATCTTCGCCTGATATCAATAATCCGATTGATGACAGGTATCTACTCAAAGAAGGCGATATATTATTTGCACGAACCGGGGCCAGCGTAGGTAAAACCTACCTGTATAAGGCATCAGACGGGAAAACGTATTATGCCGGTTTCCTTATTCGAGCGCATGTTTCAGATGAGGCAGATGCTGGTTTCATCTTTCAGAGCACACTGACTGAACGGTATAAGCAGTTTGTTTTGCTTACTTCTCAGCGTTCAGGGCAGCCCGGCATCAACGCGCAAGAATATTCAGATCTCCTTTTGCCTCTGCCATCCCTGATGGAGCAGCGCCGAATCGGTGCATTCTTCGACCGTCTGGATTCGCTCATCACCCTTCATCAGCGTAAGTATGATGGCTGCGCCAATCCCCTATTTTTAGAAAGGCGCATCTCATGCAGGAAACCATCACATCAGAATCGCTGTTCTGCGACTACTACGCCCAGTGGGTGAAAACGTACAAGGAAGGCGCCATCAGAGACGTGACCATGGGCAAATATCGACTTACGCAATCCTGGCTCGGCAAGCTCATCCCTGAACTCAGACTCACCGATATGGATCGAACCGCATACCAGCAGCTCATCAACGGATATGCACAGCATCATGAGCGCCAAACCACCATGGATTTTCACCATCAGATCAAAGGCGCCATTCTCGATGCCGTTGACGAAGGACTCATACCCCGTGATCCAACGCGCAAAGTCATCATCAAAGGCAAGCAGCCACGCATTAAGAAAATGAAGTATCTCAACCAATTCGAGCTGCATGCCATGCTCGCGGACCTTGATCTTGGGGCCGAGGCAAGCTGGGATTGGCTTATCCTCCTTATCGCGAAAACCGGACTCCGATTCTCTGAGGCGCTTGGGCTCACACCCGATGACTTTGATTTCGCACACCAGACGCTTTCCGTCAACAAAACTTGGGATTATAAAAACGGCGGCGGTTTCGTACCCACGAAAAACGAATCGTCCGTGCGTAAAGTGCAACTCGACTGGCAACTCATCATGCAAATGTCTGGATTACTCAAGGATCTTCCGCATGATAAACCTATTTTCGTGCACGGCAAGGTCTACAACTCAACAGCCAACGACGTGCTTGCAAAACATTGCAGAAACGTGGACGTGCCAGTTATTTCCGTCCATGGTCTACGCCATACACACGCATCGCTGCTGCTGTTCGCCGGCGTATCGATCGCCAGCGTGTCACGCCGTCTAGGCCATGCCAGCATGACTACAACTCAGGAAACCTATCTGCACGTCATTCGCGAGCTGGAAAACAAGGATGTAGATATCGTCATGCGGGCACTATCGACACTTATCTAATGGGGGGTTCCTACTCTTTTCAGATATTCGAAATAATCGAGCCACTCGAAGCGGCATATACCGTTTATGCCAATGTACCGCCCTGGGCCATGAAAGTGGTGCTGGACGAGGAAGAGTTTGCGGGCCCGGCGGCCCGGTCGGCTTCGGCGCTGGCCGAGGCCATGAGCGAGGAGGACGACCTCTACCGCGACCTCAATAATTCGTGAATCACAATGCGTGAGGAGTTTGCTATGAACATCAAACGTGCCAAAGAAGAAATTGAGCATACCGTCAAGGCATACCTGGCCAAGGATGCTCTGGGCGAGTACGCCATCCCGGCCATCCGCCAGCGGCCCATCCTGCTGATGGGCCCTCCGGGTATTGGCAAAACGCAGGTCATGGAGCAGGTGGCCCGGGAGTGCGGTGTGGCGCTGGTGGCCTACACCATCACCCACCACACCCGCCAGAGCGCCGTGGGCCTGCCCTTTATCCGCCAGCGCCATTATGGCGACAAGGATGTCTCTGTGACGGAATACACCATGAGCGAGATCATCGCCAGCGTGTACGCCAAGATGGAGGCTACCGGCCTTTCTGAGGGCATCCTCTTCATTGATGAGATCAACTGTGTGTCCGAGACGCTGGCCCCCACCATGCTGCAGTTCTTGCAGTGCAAGACTTTTGGCAACCAGGCGGTGCCGGCAGGCTGGGTCATCGTGGCGGCAGGCAACCCGCCGGAGTACAACAAATCCGTCCGGGATTTCGATATCGTCACCCTGGACCGTGTCCGCCGGATGGACATTCAGCCCGACCTCTCGGTCTGGAAAGATTACGCCCGCGGGGCCCGCATCCACAGCGCCATCCTGAGCTATCTGGAGCTGCACCCGCAGAACTTCTACCAGATCAACGCCGATGTGGACGGCACCCAGTTTGTCACCGCCCGCGGCTGGGAGGACCTCTCCAACCTGCTGGACACCTACGAGACGCTGGGCCTGAAAGCAGACGAAGACCTCATCCGGGAGTACATCCAGCACCAGAAGATCGCCGAGGATTTCTCGGCCTACCTTGACCTCTACTACAAGTACCGCGACGATTACGGTGTGGAAGACATTCTGGCTGGGCAGGTCAAGCCTGCTGTCTACGCGCGGCTCCTCAACGCGCCCTTTGATGAGCGTTTGAGCCTGGTCAGCCTGATCCTGGCGGGCCTTGATACCCGCTTTACGGCCTCCCGCCAGCAGGACGCCGTGGCCGATGCCTGCTATGCGTTCCTGCGGCAGGCCAAGCAGGGTTTTGCCACGGTGCCGGAGGATATCCCGGACGGCCCGGCGGTCTATTTCAGCCAGATGGTGGCCGATTACGACGCCGAGACCCAGAAGCAGCGGGCCGCCGGCCTGCTGAGCCGGGACGCGCTGAACACCCGCCTGCGGGTGTATGCCGTTCTCCGTGCCTGGGAGGCGGAGCTCCGCCGTGCCAAGGCCGTGAGCACGCAGCCCGCGTTTGACCTGCTCCGCACCCAGTTCCAGAGCCTTGCCGAGGAGCGGGAGAATGCCCAGAACACGGCTTCCGCCGCGCTGGAAGCCGCCTTTGATTTCATGGAGCAGGCCTTTGCCGAGAGCCAGGAGATGGTGGTGTTCGTCACCGAGCTGACCCTCTCGCCCGCGGCCCATGCGTTCATTACCGAGAACGGCTGTGAGAGGTACTTCCAGTACAACAAGGACCTGCTGCTGGACCACCGCAAAGCGGCCCTCCAGCAGGAGCTGGCGGCGGAAGAGCGGCGCCACGGCGGCATCTGAGCCGTTTCAAAATGTAAGAGAAAACGCCAAAAGGCGGCATCCTCCCGTGCAGAGGATGCCGCCTTTTTTGGAGAAGAAGATTGAAAATGTCGCTTGAAAAAAGAACTCAGACCAGCCCGGTGACCTGGGGCAGGACCATGGACACTGCCGGGATGTAGGTGACCAGCAGCAGGCCCAGGATGATGGCTGCATAGTACATGAGCATGTAGGGCATCACCTTGGCCAGTGTGGTGCGGCCCACCTTGATGCCCACGAACAGGGCGTTGCCCACCGGGGGCGTGATGTTGCCGATGCAGAGGTTGTACACGAGGATAAGGCCGAAATGGATGGGATGCATCCCGAAGCTCTGGCAGATGGGCAGGAACAGCGGGGTGAAGATCAGGATGGCCGGGGTGACGTCCATAAACGTGCCTGCCACCAGAAGGATGACGTTCATGATCAGGAGGATGATGTACTTATTGCTGGTCAGGCTGAGCAGAGCGGCTGCCACGGCGTCCGGGATCTGTAAAAAGGCCATGACCCAGCCCAGAATGTTGGAGACACCCACCAGGAAGACGACCATGCCGGACATCTTGGCGCTGTCCACCACGATCCGCCACAGGCTCTTGAGGTTGATGGAGCGGTAGCAGAATGCCAGCACCAGCGAGTAGACCACGGCAATGGCCGAGCCCTCGGTGGCGGAGAAGACGCCGCCCACGATGCCGCCGATGACCACGATGATCAGGGAGAGGGAGGGCAGAGCGCGCAGGGTGCAGACGCCGAGGTTTTTCCAGTCAAATTTGCCCGGGGTGCCTTTATAACCCAGATGCTTTGCCAGCAGGACACCCACGATGCAACAGCACAGCGCCCAGATGATGCCGGGGATGTAACCGGCCATGAACAGGGCAGCCACCAAGGTTCCGCCGGAGGCCAGCGAGTATGTAATGAGGGCGTTGGACGGCGGGATCAGCAGGCCGGAGCAGGCGGAAGCGGAGTTGGTGGCGGCGGTAACGGCGGGGTCATAGCCCTGCTCCTCGGCACCGTCGCGGATCATGGAGCCAACGGCAGCAGCGGCGGCGGAAGCGGAACCAGAGATAGCGCCGAACAGGGCGTTGGTGCCAATGTTGGTGATGAGCAGGGCACCGGGCAGCTTGCCCAGAATGGACATCACGAAATCTACCAGGCGCTTGGCAATGCCGCCCTGGTTCATGATGTTGCCCGCCAGGATGAAGAACGGGATGGCCGTCAGGCTGAATTTGCTCATGCCCACAAAGGTGCGCTGGGCGGCCGTCAGCACGGCAACGTTCAGGTCAATGGACGAGAGAATGGCCGTCAGAGAAGAAACGGCGATGGCGTACGAGATGGGCACGCCCAGAAACAGCAGTGCCAGCAGCACTGCCAGAATGACCATTAAAGCTTGGATCGCCATAAATTAACCCTCCTTTTTGGCTGCATTGCGGGCAGCGTCGGCCTCTTCGGCTTCCACTTTGGCAATGGCGCTGGTGGCTTCGTCGGAGGCATCCAGCGAGATGGTGCCGTTGGCAATGCCCACAATGTTCAGGATGGAGTACAGAAGAATGACCACGCCGCAGACGGGCATGACCCAGTAGAATACACCGACTGCCACGCCAAGCGAGGAGGTCTGCTGGCCCATGGCCAGCTTGGAGACCTGAAAGCCGCCGAAGATGAGGATGGAGGCGGAGAAGAGGAAAGCCACCACTTCCCAGATGATATGGAACGCCTTGCGCAGGGGCGGGCTCATCCGATCCACCAGCACGGGAATATTCATGTGGCCGCGCTCGCCAGAGATGAGGGTCGCGCCCAGCATGGTGCTCCAACCGAAGATGTAGCCCACCAGCTCCTCCGACCAGGTGGAGGGAGAACTAAAGATGTAACGGACAATGACCTGATAGGTGGTCAGGATGACCATGACCGACATGCTCAGGCCTGCCAGAAGTTCCAGGACCCGGTTGAGGGCCGTTCTCAGTTTTTCCATGTTTCTCCCTCCTTAGTTCGTGGATGTGTATTCCGCGTTGTACTCCTGGATCAGGTCGTACACGGGCTGCAGTTCCGGGTTGGCGGAAAGCACTTCGCTGTGCAGGGGAGCCATCGCTTCCTGGAACGGAGCGGTGTCCGGGTAAAGGAAGTTGACGTGCTGGTCGTTTTCCGCCTTATCCTTGGCGGCGGCCACGGCGTCCTCCCAGGCGGCCCGCTCTGTCTCGTTGACGATCTGGAAGCCCTCCTCAAAGATGGAGCGCTCCTCGTCGCTCAGGTTCTGCAGGAATTCGTAGTTGGCCACCAGCAGGTCCGGCACCATCTGGTGCATATCGTAGGAGTAGTATTTGCAGATGTCGCCGTGGCCGTTGTCGGTCAGGGCCAGCTCGTTGTTTTCGGCACCGTCCAGGATACCGGCCTGCAGAGCCGTGTACACATCACCGAAGCCCATGGGGGTGGCCGTGCCGCCCAGCAACCGCATCATTTCCACGTTGGTGGGGGATTGCTGCACGCGAATTTTGAGGCCTTTCAGGTCAGAGGGTTGGTTGATGGGGGTCTTGACGGTGTAGAAGTTGCGGGTACCCGCGTCCAGCCAGGTGACCGTCTCCAGACCGGCCTTGGAAGTGGTCTTGAAGATGGGGGCTGTTACCTCCGGGTCGTCCATGGCGGCATGGTAGGCCTCCTCGCTGGAGAATAGATACGGCAGGTTGAAGATCTGGTACTGGGAGCTGAACGTCTCCATGATGGCGTTGGAGGCCACCACAAAGTCGATGGCGCCCGTCTGGGTCAGCTGTACCATTTCGGTCTGGCTGCCCAGCAGCTCGCTGGGGTAGACCTCCACGCGGTACTTGTCGCCTAGCTTGTTGTTGATATGCTCCGCAAAGGCGGTCAGGCCCAGGTGATCCGGGTGGCTGGCCGACTGAACGTGGCCGATGCGGATGACCCGGCGGTCATCGCTCCCGGCCCCCTTGCCGCAGCCTGTCAGGAGCAGCCCGCTGGCCAGAGCGGTGGTGCCCATCAGGGATAGAAACTTTCTTCTCTTCATGAAATCAGCATCCTCCTTTTGCTTTTCGGTGTTTCTGGCATCATTGTAGCAAAGAGTCCACTGCAGAAAAACAGGAATTTTTTGTGATGAGCAGGACAATTTTGATATTGTTGTATCC